>OLGE01000213.1_pt1 | contig 71914 bp, 77 predicted proteins | sample 1605151 | NCBI WGS metagenome assembly OLGE01 (sample SAMEA3888912, study PRJEB22519) | human gut metagenome | biome: human gut; feature: human-associated habitat; material: faeces | place: Denmark | collected 2010
GACTAAATTCCAGCCAAATATAGGGAAAGTGGAATTTAACTTTTCACTTTACCAGTAAATATTTCCCACATATTGCATATGTTATAATAAATAAATAAATAAATTGACATAAATTATTTAATATGCTATAATTTAAAAGAAATTTGGGGCTGCCAAGGTTTCGACAGGAATAATTAGTATTTACTTAGCAAGTCGATTAGTCATCGTTATAGACTATAAAAAATAACTGGAAACAGTAGACAAACAGCTGTTGCTTTTGCTTAATTAATAAGCGCAACAGGTTCCCCTACTTCTTTGCTTACGAGACGTAGAAGGAACTTATAAAGTAAGCTATATTGTATATGTGTCTAGATTATATAACGAATTTTATAGACTAGTAAATATTTTAAGTTGTTAGTTGATTATAATATTTATGAAACACATTAACTAACTAAACTTGTAGAATAATAAATATGAATATTTTTGGACAGGAGTTCGATTCTCCTCAGCTCCACCATTAGATAAAATCGTCGCACTTATGTGACGTTAATGTTTAAAATCAATCTGAATCATGATTGATTTTTTTATGATATAAAAAATTTCAAAGATGTAAAAAATTTCAAAGATAGATGTCTGATCTATAAATTTTATGATAAAATTATATTGAGTGAATTAGTCAGACGCGTCTGACCAATTCGGAAAGGAGCTAATTTATGCTAGAAAAAAACTAATGCTAAAATGATACAATAAATTACAGATTTAGTTAATCGAACAAAATCTAATTTAGTAAATGAAATTAATAAATCTATTATCTATGTTTATTGGAATATAGGGAAAATAATAGTAGTAAATGAAAATGAATTTAATAATCGTTTAGAATATGGTAAGGAAGTTTTAAAAGGTTTATCAGATGAGCTTACTAAATATCTTGGCAAAGATTTTATGTTTGTAGGTTCACAACAAAGAATTACTCTTAATAATACTGATTACTATGTAGATATGGTATTTTATAACAAATTTTTAAAATCATATGTTTTAATTGACTTGAAAATGAATAATCTTAAAGCAGAAAATTTAGGTCAAATGAATTTATATTTAAATTATTACGAACAAGTAGTAAATAGTGAAGATGATGGAAAGCCAATAGGTATTATCTTATGTGCTGAAAAAGATAATGTAATGTTAGAATATGCTTTAGGTGGATTATCTAATAATATTTTTGCTTCAACATATACTTACTATATTCCAAATAAAGAACAATTAATACATGAAGTTGAAAAAGTTTTAAAAGAAAATTAATAATTAATAAATTAGCAATTATAAAAATGAATATAAGCAGGCAACGGAGTTTTACTCCCACAAAGTAAAAATGAATAGAAAGTGAGATGATTAATGTGCCAACAATAGGATATAAGAAGAAATTTAAAAATATAAAAGGCTTACAAAATGAAATATTTATAGTTAATTTTAAATTGGAATACAATTCACATGGCTTTTTGGAAATACAACATGAAGATAATAATTACTTTGATGTTGGCGATTTTAATATATTATTAGATCGTATTTTTGATGATTTTACAGAAGAAAAAAGGAAAAAATATGATAATGGAATTTATATTTTAAGTGTTTGTAAGTATATTGTTGATAATGTGCCGAATTTGTATTCAATTAATTATGAGACTAAAGGAATGATTGATACATATTATAAACAAGAAATAATAGATGCTTATAATAAAATTAAAAATAATCAAAAGTAATTTCGTATACGTGTATAGTATGGGCACCATTGACGAATATGTTCGAACTATTCGAACTTTTAAATAATGGATAAGAAATTTTAAATCATTAATTATGATAATAAACTATAATAACATTAATTTTATAAATAATTTGAAAATGTTGACTCTCAAGTTAACTATAATGTTATACTCTACTTGAAAGGAGATTTTATGTATACAATAAATGAGTTTTCTAAGCTTAGTAATACATCTGTTACAACTCTTCGTTATTATGATGAAATAGATTTATTTAAACCTAGTTATACTGATATTTTTAGTGGCTATAGATATTATACTGAAGAACAAATATATACTATTTCTATTATAAACAAATTAAAAGAGATAGATATATCATTAAGCGATATAAAAAAATATTTAAAAGATCATGATTTAGACATATTGATTAAACAAAGAGAAAAATATAAGAATAAGTTAAAAAAAGTGGAGGAAATAATAAAAATGAAAGAAAATAGTAATTATGAAGTAATGGAAAGTAATTATAGAAAATTTATTGAAGTAAATGGTACAAAACAAATAAAGTGTCCAATGGGAATTGAACTTAGAAATAACAATGCTAGATATTTTTTGATCAATAAAAATAATGAATTCTATAATGATTTTGTTATATACAATAATAACAATTGGTTAACACTAGATAAAAGATTTATCTTGGATGAAAAATTGATGGAACATATTTTTAACTATTTAAAAGATGAAGGCTATGATTATATTACTATTTATGTACCAGTTGAAGATGAAAAATTTATAGATTATTTAAAAACTAACTATGATATTACTTTAGAAAAAGTAAAACAGAGTGAATACGAATACTATCATGTTAAATTATTATTAAAATAATAATAAATAGATAAGGATTGTAATGAAATAATTTCGTTACAATCCCTTTTATTTATTCTTTATCATTATTATATCTAATATTATAATTACTAGGTCCATTAATACAATTTCCATCTATATCAAACTTAGAAGCATGACAAGGACAATCCCAAGTCTTCTCTACTTCATTAAATAACAAACTACATTTTAAATGAGGACAATCACTATAAACAATATGTTCTTTTCCAAACTTATCCATATATATTGCTATATTTTTACCATTTTTCTTCATATAAACTACATTATCCGAATAATATTTTTTATTTCTAATAGCCTTGTTCTGAATAAAAGGTTTCATACTATTAAATACATTTCCAAAAATAGCTATATTATATATACTTTTTCTTAACGGATTAAATAAACTAGCATACTTATTTTCACGTCCCAATATTAAATCACTCAAAATCATTCCAGCAATAGTACCATTAGTCATTCCCCAACCATTATATCCTGTACCTATATATAAATTATCACTTATCTTACCAATATAAGGAAGACCATCACTAGTAACAATATCCGTATTAGACCAAATATATTTAATATTCCTATTATTAATATTAAAACTATTAATTAACCTATCAAAATTAGATTTATAATTAAATTTATAAGCTAAATTATGTGTTCCATACAAATATATTAAATAATCAGATTTATCTTTATAATATCTAAATGATGTAATATCTTTATCTATACTTATACCAGAAATATTATTATAATCAGAAACTTTATCCGCCAATATATAAGACTTTTCAATATGAGCCTTAATAGGAAATAAAAATGGCTTTATAAAATATGGATAATGTGAAGCCAAAACAACATTCTTAGCATATACTTTACATTCTTCAAGAATACACTCATAATACTCTTCTCTCTTTTTTATATCCATAACTTTTGTATGTTCATAAATTTCTATCCCATTATTAAAACATATTGAAGCTAAACTCTGTATATATTTAACTGGATGAAAATAATAAGTATCAGAAACAGAAATACCATAACAATATGGAATATTTAAGTTAATTTTATCTTTATCATTTACTACTACTCCCATACTTTCTAAAACTTTCTTTTCCCCTTCTATTTTACTAATATTATCTTTATTATTAGTAAACAAAAAAGAATCTTGACAATCTAAATTACAATCTATATTATTTTCTGAAATAACATTTTTTACTATATTAATCGCATCCAGCTGACTATTCAAATACTTATAAGCAATATCATAAGAATACTTATTACTTAATGTAGAATAAATTAAATCTTGCAAATAAGTAAGTTTACCAGTAGTTCTAGAAGTAATACCACCCCCTATCTCATTTCTTTCTACTAAAATAACATTTATCCCTTTATTAATGAGCTAATATGCACTACTAATGCCAGTAATACCTCCCCCTATAATTAAAACATCACATTTTTTATTACTACTTAACTTATCAAAACTATTTTTTTTAACATTTTCTTTCCATATACTATAATATTTAATAATATCACCCATTTCTATTATGTTATTAATTTATATTTTTTAATCATTTTATAGAAATTTATTAAGAAGAATGATATACTTATTTTGGTGATAACATGAAAATAATTGGAATAATAGCAGAATATAACCCTTTTCATTTAGGACATTTATATCAAATAAACAAGATAAAAGAAATATATCCAGATAGTATTATAATAGCTATAATTAGTACAAATTTTACCCAAAGAGGAGATATATCTATTATAAATAAATGGAATAAAACAAAAATATGCTTAGACAATAATATTGATATAGTTTTAGAATTACCTTATACCTATGCTACTCAATCAGCAGATATTTTTGCTAATGGAGCATTAAAAATACTTAATAGTATGCATATAGATACTCTTGTTTTTGGAACAGAAAAAGATAACATTAATGAATTAATAAAATTAGCCAAAATACAAATAGATAATAAAGAATATGATAATATAGTTAAAAATTATTTATCCAAAGGTTTGAACTACCCTACTGCTATGTCCAAAGCCCTAGAAAATATATCTAATATTAAAATAGATAAACCAAATGATTTACTTGCATTATCCTATATAAAAGAAATAATAAAAAATAATTATAACATTACACCAATATCTATTAAAAGAACTATAGATTATCATAGTAGTGATATAGTTAATAATATAACTAGTGCCTCAAATATAAGAACTCTAATACAAGAAAACAAAGACATTACTAATTATATTCCAACATATCCAATAAACTATATAGAAGATAAATTAAACTTAAATTATGCTTATCCCTATTTAAAATATTCCATAATCAAAAATATAAATTCTTTAGATAAATATTTAACTATTGAAGAAGGAATAGAAAATAGAATTAAAAAATATATTTATGAATGCAACAATTGGCAATCTTTAGTTATGAAAATAAAAACTAAAAGATATACTTATAATAAAATAAATAGAATGTTAACCCACATCTTACTAGGATACACTAAAGAAGAAAATACCCAAAAAGATTGCTATACTCGTGTCTTAGGATTTAATAAAAAAGGAAGAAAATACTTAAACACAATCAAAAAACAAACTAATATTATTTATGGATATAAGAAAAATTTATCTAATTCTCTAGATATAGAATTTAGAAGCACTTGCATATATGCTCTAATAACCAATAATACCGAATTAATAGATCTAGAATTTAAAAATAAACCTATAATTAAATAGATTTATTTTTTTATAACTTTTTCTAATATACTAACAATATCATTAGTAAATATTTCTTTAGCATACCCTATCATATTTTTAGTATCTAATTTAAATATATAAGCAAATCTTAACAAATTATTACCATATATATTATCCTCTGTTAAATTATTAATACAAATACTAGTAACAAAAACATCATCTTTATCATCTACATCATAAATATAATTATTATTCTTAAAATCAAATATATATCTATTAAATCTATTTTCTAATATATTATCATATATATCTAGAATAACACTTTCTTTTGAAACTACTATTCTTGAAATATAATTATAATCATGTAATACCTTATATTTAAATATAATTTTTAAGAATTTAGTTAGTTTCTTTTCCTCCTCCAAAGAATATAAAAATTCACTCAATACTTCTCTATTCACTTCAAGTCCTCCTATGTTACTAAAGTACCACACTATCTAATTTTAGTCAATTTAAATACTCTTATTTTATTTCTTTGTTACCTATTTGGTAACAAAATTCTTTATTTTAAGCTATTTTTATGATATAATAGACAGCCTAAAGAAAGGAGTATTATATGAAAATAATTAGATTAAATGAATTACAATTCAAAAATTATTCAAATATGCATAATATGCAAAATCTATGTCAAACCATCGAATACTCCCACATTGAAGAAAACAGAACAAAAGAAAAAGAATTCCTAGGATTAATAGATGAAAACAACAATGTTTGTGCAGCAGTCACAATAATAGTTAAAAATTTAATTATGAATAATAAAATGGCTACAATATATAATATGCCTCTAATAGACTATAACAATTATTCTCTTTTAAATATCTTTTTTGAAGAATTAAAAAAATATTTAAAAAAAGAAGGATATACATATATAACGATTAATCCTATGTATTATCAAAGAGTTTTTGATAAGAATAATAATTTATTAGTAGATAATACCTCTATAACTGATAATATGCTTAGAATAGGATTTAAAAAAATGGGATATCAAAATAGATTTTCTAAATATGATATTATTATAAATAATACCAATACAAAAGATATATACAAAAATATAAGTAGAAATACTAAAAGAACTATCCAAGAAAATAAAAAACTAGGTATATCTTTAAAAAAAGGTACTATAGATGATATAAACACATTTTATAATTTAATAAAGAAAAAAACAAACAATAACATTAATTACTATATAGACTTAATGACATCATTAAATACAAACAATGTAAAAATGAATATATTCTTTGCAACACTCGATCCTAAAACATACTTAATAAACAAAAGAAAAGAATATTTAATTGAAAAGAATAAAAATGAAAAAATACAAGAAAATTTTCTATATAATAAAAAAAGTAATAAAGAAAAATTATTAAATAAAAAAATAGAAGAAGATAAAAAACTAGAAAAACTACATCAAGAATTAATACAAGCTATAGATTTAGAAAAAAACTATAAAAATAATATAATATTAGGTACTTGTGCTACCATTAAACATAAAAAAGAAGTATATTTCTTAATTGAAGGATATAATGATAATTTTAGACAATTTCATTCATCTAAAAGCTTAAAATGGAGTATAATTAAACATTATTCACTCCTAGGATATAATATATTTAATCTAGGAGAAATATACTCTGATTATAAAAATAAAGATAACAAATACTATGGAATATATCAATATAAAATAGGCTTTGGTGGAAATATCATCGAATATCCTGAAAGAATGTTATTAATTATTGATAAAAATAAATACTTAATGTATACTCAAATATGTAATTTAAAAAGAAAGTCTATCACAATGTAATAGACCTTCTTTTATTATAAAATTTAATCTTCAAAATAACTAGTACCAATAAATTCTCTTAAAATAGATAGTGAAGGAACATCTTCACTAGGAAGAGGTAATACTAAATCAAGCAATCTAATAAGTCTTAAAGCTGTATTATACTCTGGATCATCATGTTTAACCGTATATAATAAAGGTAAAGCATAAACTTTTAATACTGATAATTCATATGCTAAAAATGTATTAAATACTACATCTGCAGCATCTTGATATGGAAATATATATTTTTCCTCTCCATTTCTAACAGAAGCCCAATTATTTAAAGTATGACTAGGACTATATCCTCTAGTTCTATTATCACGTACCATTCTTCTAAGTAACCTTATATCTGTTAAATTAATTCTATTATCATCATCAATACTTAAATAAGCAAGTGGTGAAATATATATTTTATATTTATTTTTTTTAGGAATAGAAGTTAATAATTCATCACTAATAGCATGTAATCCCTCAATAACCAAAATATCATTTTTCTTAAGTTCAATATTTTTATTAAATTCTTTTTCTCCAGTAATAAAATTAAATGTAGGTGCTAAAATACTATGTCCCTTTAACAATTTACCAATTTGATTATTAAATAATTTTACATCTATAGCACGAATACTTTCAAAATCAGGTTTTCCATATTCATCTAATGGCGTTTCCGTTCTATTTAAAAAATAATCATCTAAAGAAATAGAAACAGGATTTAACCCAAATGTTTTTAAATACATAGATAATTTCCTACTTGTAGTAGTCTTACCAGATGAAGAAGGACCAGATAATAAAACTATTTTAATATCTTCTTCATGATCTTTAATATAACTAGCTATTTCTTGCAATCTATAATTCTGAATAGTTTCAGATAAATTAATAAGTTCCCCTGGTCTACCATTACATATAGCATCATTGAGTTCCCCTACATTACTTATATTAAGTATTTTAGCCCAATTTAAATATTCATCTATACTATTAAAAAATTGCTCATGATGCGTATATTTAAGTATTTTACCATTATCATATATAGAAGGAAATCTCAATATTATTCCCTTGTCTTTTAACAATGTTAAATCAAAATATTTAAGTACAGAAGAATCATAAGGTAATGGCCCAATAATATAATTATATACATCATCAAATTTATATAATGTAACATATTCACTTTTATCATAAAACAATGTTTTTACCTTGTCTTCCCTCTTTATACTATGAAAGTACTCCATAGCCTCATTAACAGAAGTATCTATTCTAATAAAAGGTATATTCCTAGAAACCATTTTCTTCATATCATCTTTTATTTCCTTAATTTCTTCTTGCGTAACACTTCTATCTACTTCAAAGAATACCCCCTTATCTATAGAATGTCTAACTTTAATTCTCGTATCTTTTCCAAGAATATTTAAAGCACAAACTTTAAACAAAAAAGTTAATCCCTTCTCATAAGTTCTTATTCCTTCTTTAGTATATATATCAAATAATTTTAAATTACCATTTTTAAACAAAACATCATCATACCCTACATAAGAATCATTAAATGTAGCATATACAACATCCTCTTTATTTAATAGATTAATTATTTCCTTAACTTTTATTCCTTTTTTATATTCCTTTTTACTTCCATCTTCTAAAGTTATAATAATTGTATCCATATACTTATCGTTAGATATTAAATCTAACTACACCTCACTTCCTTAGCATATTATATCTTATTCTTTTTTATAGATTAATTTCATTATGACTATATCTACTTTATATAATTATACCAAATTATATAAAATTTACAAGATTTATTTATAAACAAAAAGTGCTAGTATTAACTAACACTCTTAAATATTTCCAATTTTATTTAAAGGCCATAACCTAAAACTTGTCTTTCCTTGAATATCATCTTTATCAATTAAACCTATTACTCTTGAATCAGCTGATATTTCCCTATTATCACCAAGAACTAGATATTTATCTTCAGGTATTCTTTTACAATTACATATCTCTTCTAAAGAAAAATCTTCCGTATTAAAATTATAATCATTTACTACTTCTTTGCCATCAATATATAAAGTATTATTTTTATACTCTACATATTCAGAAGGAAGTCCAATAACTCTCTTTATTATTTTAGTCTCATTTTCTAACAATTTTTTATTTTTAATAGTTTTCTTATCTACAGAAACTACCACAATATCAAATCTATTAATTTCAGATATTCTATATTTTAATTTATTCAATAATAAAACCTCTCCATTATTTAAAGTAGGACTCATTGAAGAACCAGATACTACTACTGGAGTAACCAAATAAGTTCTAATTAGAACTACTACTAAAATAATAATTATATATGGTATTAATTCTTTTATAAATGCTTTCATATATTCTCCTAATATAGTAAAAATAATAAACTAGAAATAGTTTATTATCTTCCTTCTTTAATCTTATATTGACCTTTTCTAGTCCTTAAGAAATATAACTTAGCTCTTCTAACTATTCCGTTCTTAGTAACCTTAATATATGCAATATTAGGACTATGTACTGGAAAAATTCTTTCAACACCTATACCACTAGATATTTTTCTAACAGTAAATGTTTCTGTAACACCATGTCCTTTACGAGCTATAACAGTTCCTTCAAAATTTTGAATTCTTTCTCTTGACTTACCATTCTTAGTTTCAATAATTTTGCAACCTACAATTACATCATTACCAACACGAAATTCAGGAATGTCATTCTTTAACTGTTTTTCAGTTACTTTTTCAACTAAATTCTTAGCCACGATTATTCACTCTCCTTACTTTTAATAATCATATATAAAATACAGCGGATTATTCGTTCAATTCATAATTCTATCACATAAAAATATAAAATACAAGTTTTTTTATATAATTTTATCCTTATAATCACTAACTGGATTAAAACTTAACCTATGATATTTAGTAATTCCATATTTTTTAATTGCTTCAATATGTTTTTTTGTACCATATCCTTTATTATTTTTTAAATCATACATAGGATAAATTTTATCCAATTCATACATCATCTTATCTCTAGTTACTTTAGCAATTACAGAAGAAGCAGATATAGTTAAACTCTTTAAATCACCCTTTATAATTGAAGTATGTGGTATATCAATATCCAATGGCATAGCATCTATTAAAATATGTTCCATTTTTATATTAGTATTCTTAATTGCTAATAACATTGCTTCTTTCGTAGCCTCATAAATATTTATCTCATCAATTCTTTTTTCATCAACTACACCTATCCCAATAGCTATAGCTTTCTCACAAATAACTTCATAGTAATAATTTCTTTTTTTCTCAGACAATCTTTTAGAATCTGTTAATCCTTCAATATACAAATCTTTAGGTAAGACAACACATGCTGCTACGACAGGTCCAATTAAAGGTCCTCTCCCAACTTCATCAATACCCCCAATATAATTTATACCCTTTTGATATAATTCTCTCTCATATTGATAATTATCCATATTAACAATTCTCATCACACAAATCATCTAATACTTTATGTATTCCAGATACATAAATATCATATAATTCATCATGTTCTTCTTCTGTTAACTCATCCATAGGATTAGTTTGCGTTTCTACAGTATCCATATGATAATCTACAATAGTACCATCATGAACAAATATTACTATCGGTACATATATTCTCTTTTCTCCTACAGAATATTCTACTCCATCACTATCTTTTAAAGTATAATCTAGTAATATTTCATCAAGAGCCTCTAAAAGTTCTTGATATCCTTCTTGTCCTTCACGAACCAATTTAACTTCATTATTATCTGATAATTCATATTCATCTCTAACATCATGCATATTTAAGTAATATATTGTACTAATATTAGTATTATTAGCAGCTTCCATAAGTACACTTACCATACTCCTACACCAAGGACATTCAGGATATCCTAAGTATATAACTCCACTACCATTTTTAACTATATCAATAATTTCTTTATAATCTGAATACTTTATTGGATTATCTTCTGGAATAGTAACATCCTTATATTTATAATTTTGATAAAAAGTTTTACCATTTAAACTCTCATATTCTTCTTTAAATTTATTAGAATCATTCTCACAACCTGTAAGAAATAAACACATTGTTAACACTATAATTGTAATTATTTTTTTCATATATACACCTCTATTTAATTATAAAAGAAAAAAAGTAATAAATCAATATTATTTTAATGTACTAATCTTCTAAATCTTTTAAATGAATATTCCATTTAAGTAAATGTTCATATACTTTTTCTACTGGAACACCTAAAATATTATAATAACTACCATTAATATTTTTTATAAAATTAGAAATAATAGTTTCTACAATAAATCCAGATGCATACATGATATCAGGCTCATTTTGAATATAATATTCTATATCTTCTTGACATATATCGCTTAAAGTTATTTTTGCTTCTTGATAATCATTTATTATTTCTTTAGTAACCGTATTTATTAAAGCAATACCAGTAATTACTGATGTTGTTTTATTTTTACATAAATTTATATTATATCTTGCTTCAGAAAGTGATTTGGGCTTTTCTAATATCTTGTCATCTATATATACAACTGTATCTAACCCTAAGATAATAGCATCATTTACTTTAATATCTATACTTTTAGCCTTACCCAAAGCTAGTTCTTTTACATATTCATATACATTATTTGTATCTAATGATACTTCATTATAATTACCATTCATATTACTATGTTTCATTCCAACTTTATCTAGTATTTCACTTTTAAATTTTGATGTACTTGCTAAAATTAATTTCATATCTATTCATTCCCTCACATAAAATATTATACCACAAAAAAGAAAAAAGAAATCTTATACGATTTCTTTAGTAATTTGTACTTTTAATTTCAAAATATGATTGTGGATGACTACAAGTAGGGCATACTTTTGGAGCACTCTTTCCTACATGAATATGTCCACAATTACGACAAATCCATACAGTAGACTCTTCTTTATCAAATACTTCTTTATTCTCAATATTTTGAAGAAGTTTTAAATATCTTTGTTCATGTTCCTTTTCAACATTAGCAACATTAGTAAACATTTTTGCTATTTCATCATATCCTTCTTCTTGAGCTATTTTAGCAAATTCAGCATACATATCAGTCCATTCATAATTCTCACCATTTGCAGCATCTCTTAAATTACTAATAGTATCTTGAATTTCACCACCACACATTAGTTTAAACCACATTTTAGCATGTTCTTTCTCATTGTTTGCCGTTTCCTCAAAAATAGCTGCAATTTGTTCATAACCTTCTTTTTTAGCTTTAGATGCATAATAAGTATACTTATTTCTTGCTTGTGATTCTCCAGCAAAAGCCGCCATTAAATTAATTAATGTTTTACTATCTTTTAAATCTTTCATTTTCCTACCTCCTTTTTAATTATATAACTATTTCTCTATATTATCAAGTAAATTATCTATAGTTAAAATTTTGTTATCTATTTTTTTAACATAATCTAATTCTTTACTATCATAAGTCTTTTTTTCATCAGATATAGTTTCTAATGATTCATTTAATGTATCTCTTGATATTAATTTTACCACTGGATAAGTAAATAATATTCTATCTTTAACAATAAATGAACCATTACTTGCTCTGTCCATAATAGATATTTCACTTAATTTAATAGTTTTATTTTCTTTTATACTAGTAATATTTATTTCATTCTTTACTTTTTCAATATAAATACTTACTATCTTGCTAGGATTACTCTTTATTTCTTTCATTAAAAGAATTCCCCTATTAGCCCTCGTTGTTTTAGTAACTTCTGATAGTCTAAGTCTTTTAGCTGTTCCCCTATCCATAATAACAGATATAAATTCACAACTAGGATCAAACAATAACGAAGAAACAACTATGTCATCTTTTAGTTTAATAGACTTAACACCGCTTGCCCTAATACCTACAGGACTAACTTCTGATATATCATACCAAAGTCCATAACCATCTCTAGTAGCTACGAACACATCAGAATAATCACTATCCGTAACGCTTATCAATTTATCATCATTTTTTAAACTTATCATGCTAACTTCTTTTGAATATCTATTTACTTTAAAATCTGACAATTTAGTTCTCTTTACCATTCCTTGTTCTGTAAAACTAGTAATATATTTTTCAGCATTAAAATCATACACAGGAATACTAGCTACTATTTGTTCCTTAAATTCCATACTTATAATATTACTTACATGTTTACCTAAATCTTTCCACTTTGCTTCTGGTATTTCATATACTGGTAAATATAAATAATTACCCATATCAGTAAATATAAGTATAGTATCTGTAGTATTTATATTATATATACCTATAACATAGTCATTTTCCTTTAAAGCTGTAGAATCACTATTAGCTTGAAATCCTCTTAAAGATACTCTCTTTACATAACCTTCTTTTGTAACAACAACAATAACATCTTCTTTAGGAATCATCTCTTGAGTATCAATTTTAATTTCTTCAACTTGATCTATTATCTCAGTCTTTCTTGGAGTACCATATTCTTTCTTAATTCTTCTTAATTCCTCTTTTATAACAGAATTTAATTTTTCTGGTGAAGCTAAAATACTCTCCAACATAGAAATTAGTTTTTCTAAATTTTCTTTTTCATTATTTAATGTTTCTATATCTGTATTAGTTAATCTATATAATTGTAAATTAACTATCTCTGTAGCTTGCTCTTCTGTAAAATCATATTTATTAACTAAATTAATAATTGAATCTGCTTTGTTTTTACTAGCTCTAATTGTAGCAATAACTTCATCTAATATAGATATAGCTTTAATTAATCCTAAAACAATATGATATCTCTTTTTAGCATGTGCTAAATCAAAATCTGTTCTTTTAGTCACTACTTCTTTTTGGTGTAATATATAAGCATCAAGAATTGGAATTATACCTAATTGCATAGGTCTACGATTTACAATAGCTATCATATTATAATTATAATTTACTTGTAATTCAGTATTTTTATATAGATAATTTAATATTGATTTACTATTAGCTTCTTTTTTAAGTTCAATAGTAATTTGTAATCCAGATTTATCTGACTCATCCCTAACATCTAATATACCATCTATTTTTTTATCAATAACTAATTCATCAATTTTCTTTACAAGTTGTTGTTTATTTACCTCATAAGGTATTTCCGTAATAATTATTTTATTTTTTTCAATAGATAATTTAGGCCTTATAATTACTTTTCCACGACCTGTTTCAAAAGCACTCTTTATTCCATCATATCCAATAGCCTGACCACCAGTAGGAAAATCCGGCCCTTTAACAAAGTTCATTATTGTATCTAATCTACAATTAGGATTATCTATCCTATATATAGTTGCATCAATTACTTCAGAAAGATTATGTGGCGGTATATTTGTAGCATAACCTGCTGAAATTCCCGTTGTTCCATTAACTAATAAATTAGGAAATCTACTAGGAAGAACAGTTGGTTCTAACAACGTATCATCATAGTTAGGAGAAAATACCACAGTATCTTTATCAATATCTCGAAGCATCAAATCAGCTATTTTAGATAATCTTGCTTCTGTATAACGTGAAGCAGCAGCGCCATCTCCATCAATAGAACCATTATTACCTTGCATATCAATAAACGGTTCACGCATTTTCCAATCCTGACTCATCCTTACAATAGCTTCATATATAGAACTATCACCATGAGGATGATATTTACCCATAACATCGCCGACTGCTCTAGCAGATTTTCTATAAGGCTTATCATACGTATTTTTTTCTTTATACATAGAATATAATATTCTTCTTTGTACAGGCTTTAATCCATCTCTTACATCAGGAATAGCCCTATCTTGAATAATATACTTAGAATACTTTCCAAATCTTTCTCCCATAATTTCTTCTAAAGAATAATTATATATTCTATTTAATACTTCATCCATACTATCACCTATTCAAATAATATCATAAATTATAGTTCTTATCAATTAAAAAGACATTTTTTTTACACACCAAAATATTAATTTCTAAAGCATAATTTTATTTTATAAATACTTATACCAAAAAAGAAAAAAAGAACCTAAGTTCTCCCAAAATATCCAATAAAATATATAGATATAATAGCCAACAATATAATAAAAAGTATTATTAATATTATTTTAAATAAATACTTATTATCCTTTTCTTCTATCTCTTCATCACTTTCAAAGAAATCTTCATTTTTAAATGAATAATTATTACTATAAAAAGTTTTATCTTCATTAATAACATCATCATCTCTTTGAATAGGATCAGTTACTACTGTATTTTCATTATCACCTTTTAAATCAGAAAGTATTTCTAATGATAAGTTTGCCGTATTAGATAATTTTTCCTCCTCATCCTCTGATAATGTTACATCCATATACATTTCTTTCATCTTTTCTAAATTTGTTTTTTCTAAATCCAAATTTAATTTTTTTAAATAATTTTCTTCTTTTTCTTCATTTATTTCTGTTTTTCTAGCATCTTTTGCTTCCTTTATCATATCTTTTACATCATACACTTCAGTATTTTTATCAAAATCAACTTTATAAACATCTGGATCTCTTTTAACAATTTTACTATTTGTAGCACTACTATAATTCTTAACTTGTCTATATTCCTCTCTACTTGTAACATTTCTTTTTACATTAGATAAGTCAACTTCATTAGAATCAATAGGTATTTTATAATTTTCAAATTCATCATAAGCACTATATATCTTAGTATATAGTTCCTTATTTTTCTCTACTCTAGTAGGTATATTTTTATTATTATATTTATCTATTCTTGTCTCCATACCTTACTTCCTTTACTAAATATATAATAACATATATTATTTTTAAATACTAACATTTTTATTGATTTTTATCAATTTTACACTTATAATTAGTTAAGAAAGGATGATATATATGAAAACACGTGTTAATGATATGTGCATTGGTTGTGGTAATTGTGTTGCTATGACTGATCAAGAAATTTTTGATTTTAATGACGATGGCTTAGCTGAAGCTATTGTAGACACAGTTCCAGAAGATAAGGAAGATCTTGTTAAAGATGCTTGTGAATCATGCCCTGTATCTGCCATTACTATAGAAGAATAGTATTTACAATTTTGTTTTAATTGGCAATCATTACATAATGGTTTTATTGCCTTACATTGGTATCTACCAAAAAGTACTAATTGATGATGGAACTTATTTCTTTTATCCTTTGGTACTTTTTTTATCAATTTTTGTTCAACCTTTCTAACATCATCATTTAAAGAAGCCAATCCTAATCTTTTACTAACACGTAGAACATGAGTATCTACAGCAATAACAGCCTCATTATAAATAACACCCAAAAACACGTTAGCTGTTTTATGACCAGCTCCAGGAAGACTTTCTATAAGTTTTCTATCATTAGGTATTTTTTTTATGTTATTTTTATATAAATAGTTTGCTATTTCTTTCACATACATACTTTTTCTTTTATACGTACCTATTTCTCTAATAATATTCTCAATATCAGAAACATCAGCATTGGCTAACTCTTCTATTGTTTTATATTTACTAAATAACACTCTAGTTACTTTATTGACTCTTTTATCTGTCGTTTGAGCAGACAAAACAATAGCAATTAATAATTCATAATCTCTGTTATATTCTAACTCACATACCGGATTTGGAAACAAAAAATCTAAGTAATCAAATATTTTATTCATCTTCATTCAACCAATCTATATCAGGTAATTTAATATTATCTGTTTTTTTCTTTCTATAATTTTCTCTATCTTTTAAAATATCTACTTTGCTTTTGTATCCTTTCTTATTCCACTCTGACAATATAGTTTCAATATATCTTAAATTATTTGCTCTATTATATACAGCTTCTTTTAAAGCTTCCACAACTAGTTCTTGCCCATAAGATGTTACCATTTCTTTTATTTTTTCATATTCCAAAGGAGATAAAGTTCTACCTAACTCATTTTCAAAAATACTATAAATATTTTCATCTATTTCTATTTGTTTTTCTTTATTATCCATAACAATATTCATAATTTTATCATAAAGTGGTTGTAAAGAAATATATTCAGACGAAACTTTCTTATTTTCTTTTTTTATTAATATTGTCAAAATATTTTTTTCTTTCAAGGAATTAATTAATTCTAAAACTTTATACTTATCTATATTAAGTTCTTGAACAAAAATACTAGGATTATATTCCAAATCAACGCCATAATCAATAATAAATATTAATATTATTAACTCTTCTTCAGTAATATTTAATTTTTTATAATTATTAATAATTATTCTTGGTATAACAAGTGGTCTATCCATAAGAATTTTTCTAACATTATTTTCCATTATTTTCTCCCATAGTAATAGTTTTATCTAATTGATAAGTATATATATCATAATAATTTATCATTAATTTATCTTTATCTAAAACTTCTTCTTGATAAATTAATTTATTATCTTTGTAAATAACATCATAGTTATTAGTATTATCATGTACTAAAGATTTTGAAATAAGCATTATTTCATTATATTCACCATCTAATACACCATAATTCTCATCTGATAAGAATATATAGTAATCATTATATTTATTAACATAATATAAATTAATATTAGCATAATTATCTTTAATACTTTTACTTATATTATTATAATAATTATCGTTGGTAATATATACCAAAAGCATTAATAATATAAAAGTAATAGATAAAAATATAATGATAATCCTTTTCATACATAATCACCAATATCATTATACATTTTTTTTAAAAGAAAAAAAAGCCTTTTAGAAACTTTTATCTAAAGACTTCTTACTTTTGAATATGAGTTATTATTAGTATATTCCATACAATCATAGTCTCTTACATTTTGTCTAATAAATTCATTAGTTACAGCTTGAGCATTCTGTATTTCAATAACTAATCTATCATAATCCTCTCTACTTATATTATTATTAAAATTATTAGTATTTAACATAGTTTGTATTTGGATAGATAATAAATATTTACTTCCTTGATCTAACTTATTATATTCACTATTTTTATCATTAATCTCAACAATAAATTTAGATAACTCATCACTTAAACCATCTTTACTATTATTAGTATTCATTAAACTAAATATCATATTTTCATACTTATTATATATTTCTTGTTGATCTTGTTCTATAATCATATTTCCTAATCTAATAATTTCATCAGTAGATTTAGTTTTATCATACTGTGTAATATTTAAATATGCTATTTTAGAATATACTGTTAAAGCAGATAAATCCGTATCTTTATTTAAATATTTAGTAATATCATAATTATTATCTATCAAAGTAACTAAATTAACTGCTAATGAGAAATCAATTGCTTCCCTAGTATCTAATTCAAGTCCAGATAGTTTTAATGTTTCTATAAAATTAGCCGTTTTATTTTCAAAAATCTCACTAATATCTTCAATATTTTTTATTGGTTCTAATGTTACTTCAGGAGTTATTAATTCTGTAGGATATGGTGTGTAATTAGTTGTATATGTATTCGTAGGTGTAGGTGTAAAAATATTACCTTTGTTTTGACCTTTTTTCTTATGCATTAATACAAAAGTAATTAACTCTCCCACAAGCAATGTTCCTAATATAGTCACAATTATATTAAATGTTTTTCTTTTTATTTTCATTATTATTTACCACCCTTTTTCGTTCTAGTCCTTCCTGTTAGCTTATATCCATTATTTAATAAACTTTTATCATTATTAGATGTACTCCATTTATAATCAATAGTACCATTAATATATTCTCTTGTAGCATATCTATAATAAGTAACATCCCTAACATCATGCATTGTAATTACACTTGTTACCTTTTTATAACATCTTTGATTTGTTTCATTAGTTAAAGTAAATCCAGTAGGACATGATTTAATTATAGATTTATAATAAACCTTTTTACAAGTATTGTTTATTTTTTCATAACCACTTGGACATGTTGCTGCATTTGTTTTAGTTTTAACACAGCTATTTCCTATCTTAGTATATCCACTTGGACATGTCGCCGTATTTGTTTTAGTTTTAACACAGCTATTTCCTATCTTAGTATATCCACTTGGACATGTCGCCGTATTTGTTTTAGTTTTAACACAGCTATTTCCTATCTTAGTATATCCACTTGGACATACTGCACTTTGTGTCTTTCTTGCAAATATATTATATATAACACCACTATAATATGAACAAGTATCACAATCATGAATTAACGCCGTTGTTACAAATTCATATATTCTAGTGCTAGTATTTTGTGGCACTGACAAACCTTGTCCTTGTCTTAAATATTTTTTATAAACACAAGTCCAACCACTACTTTGATTGCTTATAATAGTATACCCATTCAAACTAGGACATACCTGACTAACTGTTGTATTTGATTTATACTTACAAGTAAATCCATCTTGATTATATAAAGTATAACCACTTATTGTCGGACATACTGGATTTGCTGTTGTATTTGATTTATACTTACAAGTAAATCCATCTTGATTATATAAAGTATAACCACTTATTGTCGGACATACTGGATTTGCTGTTGTATTTGATTTATACTTACAAGTAAATCCATCTTGATTATATAAAGTATACCCACTTATTGTCGGACATACCGGATTAGTTGTTTCATTACTTATCTTTTTACATTTAGTTCCTTCTGAATTTAAAGAATATCCACTTGGACAACTAATTATAACATCAGCATATTCATCCTCTTCAATAGTACTTTCATAAGTATAATCTTCTTGAACAACTTTAGTTTCAACCTTTCTATATTCTGTTGGTTCTAGATATGTTTTTTGCCATGCTGACCATGCACTCCAATCAGTCCATTTTCCATTAGTAGCCTTATAATATTCATATTCTATAACCGTATTTTGTTGACTATCATTGTCTGAATCAGTTATAACATCTTGTTCTTGTTTTTCACAAATTTCATTTTTACAATAATTATAGCATCCCATTACTACAATAATATAATCTTTTCTATTAGAACAAGATAAATTAACTTTCATTTGATATTCATCATTATATTTCTCAACTTCAATATATGAATCAGTATCAGAACATAAATTATTTTCTTCGTCTCTTACCTCAAGAATTAAATTCTTATCATACATATCTTGTAATGTAATTTTTTCTTTATCGCCAACATTTTTAGGCATTCTTTCTAATGTAAAATAAGATATTCCCACTTCTTTCATTCTATTTAAATTATCTTGAAATACTTGATCTACTAATTTATCACTATTAATAGGATTATTATTAGAACAAATCTTCGTAACTATCCATGCAGAAAATAATATAACAAGTACAACTACAATAAGTTTTAATAGAACTTTTACAATGTTTATTCTTCTTTCATCTTCCATACAAAATTCTCCCTTCTTAAATTACCGTATACTATAGCACAAAGAAAATACAAAGTCAAGAAATTAACATCAAAGTTATTAAAACAAATAAACAAAAGAAAATAACGAAGCAAAATCACTTCATTATTAAATCTATAAAAATATTGTCCTTGTTCTTCCAGTCAAACTATAACCTTGATTTAGAAGATTTTTATCATTATTAGTTCTACTCCATTTATAATTAACTACACCTTCAACATATTCTCTTGTAGCATATCTATAATAATTTACATCACGATAACCCACTAAATATTCTGTTCTAATTTCCTTTTTATAACATTTAGTATGAGTTTTATCAGTAAAATCATAACCAACTGGACAACTAGTTACCAAGCTTGAAAAATAAGCTTTTCTGCATGCTCCACCAACCATCAAATAATCTATTGGACAAGAAGCTTCTCTCCTTACAATTTTCATACATCTTAAATCAAATTTAGAAAAATCAACATTAGAACATACTGGATTACTTATATCACTTTTAACTCTATAATAACAATTAATACCCTCTTGAGCATATAAATAATGTCCTACCAATGGTAAACATTTTGCTGGTGTTGTTTCATTAGTAAGTTTATAACATGTAGAAGAATCAAATAAATTATATCCAGCTGGACAATCCTTGATTACATTAGCATAAACTATTTCCTCAAATTGTCTACTATAAGTATATTCTTCTTGAACTACTTTAGTTTCTACTTTTCTATAATCCGTTTCTTCTAGGAAGTCTTTTGTCCATTTAGACCAACTACTCCATTCTCCCCAATGACTAGTATCTTTAGAATATTCATATTCCAAAACAGAATTATTACTTCCATTATTATTTGATAATGCATTATTAACACTATCTGCATTATCAGAAGTAATATCTTTTTTCTCACATATATCACTATTACAATAATTATAACATCCTAGATAAGAAATAATATAATCTTCCATACCATCACATGATAAATATACTTTCATTTGATATTCTTCATCATTCTTAGTAACTTTAACATATGAATCACTTGAAGAACATAATTTTCCATTAGCATCTTTTATTTCTAAAATCAACTTTAAATCATACATATCACCTAAAGTTATTTTCTCAAATTGTCCATCTTCACTAGGCAACCTATCATTAGTAAAATATGAAATACCCGCTTCTTTCATTCTAATTAAATTATCTTGAAATACATTATTATATTCATTTTTAAAATTACTTTTTAAAAACATAGATAATAACCAAGCGAATAATACTACTAATAATATAGCAAAAATTAATTTTAGTAAAATTTTTATTGTTTTGTTTTTTCTATTTTCTTCCATAATAACCTCCCTATAACAATTAAAATACTAACACAAAGACCTATATAAATCAAGCACTTTACTATATTTTTGACATTATTGATTATAAACTATTAACTTATGTTGGCATCTAGTAATTGCCACATAGTATAAATACTTTTCTTTATCTGTATATTTATTATTCTTATCAGTATATATAATTACACTATCAAATTCTAATCCCTTTGCCATATATACTGGAATAACCACAAGTTTTCTACTAAATGTTCTAGAAGACGAGTCTATTAAAGTAATATCCAACATACCCTTTAAAGTATCATATATTTTTATTGCTTCTTCATCATTCTTAGTAATTATACCAATTGACTTACCATATTTCATAGCTTCATTAACCGAAGACTCCATATCTGTTTTTAAATCTGTCTCTTCTAATTCTATAACTGGAATATTTACATTTCTCCTAATAGCAGTAACATGATTAAGTCCTAATACTTTATTACTATATTCAATAATTTCTTGACTAGAACGATAAGTTTTAGTAAGTTCAATATATTTACTATCTTCAAAAACATTTGTTAACACTTCTAAAGTATCATATTTATAATATGGATTAATAGTTTGATTAACATCTCCTAGTATAGTATATGAAGCATTCTTAAATATCTTCTTAATTAATTTAAATTGAATTAAAGAATAATCTTGTGCCTCATCAATAACTATTTGTTTAATATCCGTATTATAGTTACAACCAAAAAGCATACTTTTCATATAAATAAACAATACTGCATCATCATAATTAATTATTTTCTTATTACCTCTTATATAAGATATATCTCTTTTTATTTTAGAAAAATTACTATTAAAGAAATTAATATATATATTAACCATATCTTTTTCTATATTTAAAATATCATATAGTTTTACTTTAATACTACTACTTTTATTTAAACGACCATTAAAACTCAATTCACTTATTTTATCTGCTATAAAATTAATTCTATCAAACAAACCAAATCTACTATATCTCGTTTTTAACATATAATTAAGTTCATCCTTAGTATAACTATAATCTCTATCAAACAAATCATCTACAAAACTAGCTTTACTTACAATATCATTAACATATTGTTCAATATCAGAAATAATTTCATCACTTTGTTTATATTTAGTAAATTCAAAATCATCTAATTTACTCTTATAACTTCTTTCAATAAAATCAGTAAAAGATTCAACACTATCAAATTCCTTTATTTCTTTATCCATAAAGGCATGAAATGTCGTTTCTTTAGTATTTTTTTCACCAAGTTCTGGTAATACATTAGAAATATATTCAGAAAATACTTTATTTGGAGAAAATATTAAAATATTATTAGATGTTATATTTTTAATTTGATACAAAAGAAAGGCTATTCTATGCAAGGCAACACTTGTCTTTCCAGAACCAGCAATCCCCTGTACAATTAAATTTCTATCACTAGTATTTCTTATTACCTTATTTTGTTCCATTTGAATAGTATTAACTATGTTTTTCATTTTATCATTTGAAGCATTTGCTAATACTTCTTGTAATAGTTCATCATCAATATTTATATTATTATCAAATATATGTATTAGTTTACCATCTTTAATAGTATATTGCCTTTTTCTAGTTATTTCTCCCTTGATTATCCCACCAGGAGCCGAATATTGACAAGGTCCTACCTCATAATCATAAAATAAACTACATATTGGACTACGCCAATCATGAACATAAAACTTTAAATTATCTTCGACATGACATATTCCTATATAAATAGTATTTTCTTCAACATCATCTTTAAATATTATTGAACCAAAATAAGGATTATTTTGTATTCTATATAATTTTTGTAAATACTCCCCTTTCTTTAACATTAAAGAAATTTCTAAATCACTATCAGACATCATCGTCTTTAATTCTGCCGGATCCAAATCACTCTTATTATCCCACATGAATTTTTTAAATTCTAAAGCTTTTTCATCTCTTTCAATAAGTTCTCCACCCAATGAAGATATCTTATTTCTTATTAAAGCAATCGTATCTGCCAACACTTTTTCTTCTTTTTTAATTTCACTAATTGGTAATTCCATATTCCTCCTTATATAATGTGGAAAAAAACGTTCTTTTTTTATATAAAAACGTTTATTTATAAGTCTAATATTATCAAGCCATTTAATTTTAACACATATTTTAATTGTATTCAATACTATTTTTAACTTACTTGATATAAATTAAAAAAAGCATTAATATAATGCTTTAAGCCTACTATTTCCTAATTCTCCTGTAAACTGGATAAAACATCGGTTCATCACCTATACACGTTTTAGCACTTAAGAGTATATCCGAATTTGGACAACATTTCATTTTTTCAAGTGCTTTATCTCTTATTTTTCTTATTCTTTCACGCGTAAGTTTATGCTTATCTTTTATTATAACTGATATTTCTTCTAATGTATGACTATCATTTCCATTAAGACCATAATACATTTCCACTATTTTTCTTTCTTTTTCTGTTAAATCCGAATTATTTATCAATTCCTCAACAATATGTGGTATTTCTTTTTTTATTACCACATCTACCATATCAGGCGAATCATCAGGAATAACATCTTTCAATTCAAATTTTATATCTGTGTCAGAATTTCCTAATTCTTCATCAAAACTTATACCATTTAATATCATTAATTTATATAAGCTTTCTAATTCTTCAATTGATAAATCTAAAAAATATGATAATTCCTCTAAAGTTGGATTTCTATCTAACGTTTGACATAATTTTTCAATTGCTTTATTAAACCAATAAATTTTTCTTTTTTTATATGGAGTAATTCTTATAATATCTGAATTATCAATTAATTTTATTATCTCCGTTTCAATGCAATGACATGCATATGTTGAAAATTTATATCCTTTTTCAACATCAAAATAATCAACTGCTCTCATTAATCCAACATTTCCTGCTTGAAATACATCTTTAATGAAATCTGAATCAGATTTATAACTAGCCTTATACTTTTTTACTACATTACATACTAATCTTAAATTATGTGTTATTAATATATTTCTAATGTTTATATCACCAGTTCTTTTGTATTCTGCAAATAAAGTTTTAATATTTTCATCATCAAGTGGTTCATATTGTTCCTCTTGAAGTTCTTCATAATAATAATCAATTATTCCACTACTCATATCAATTATTTTACTACTCATAATTTCCCCCTAATAGCCTAGTATAATACAATAAATTTCAATATTTGTCAATTCAATTTTTTAATTATCAAAAATAAAAACGGGTATTTTTCCCGTTATATTATTCTTTAATTTTACTTGAAGTTTTATGTTTAAATATAATATCTGTCTTCATAACAAATATAAATACTAATATAAACAATATAGCATATATAACAATACCCACAATTCTATTGCCTATAATATAAACAAGTGAAGCAATAGCAAATAATATATCAATAAAATATATAACTAATACAGTATTTCTATGTGACAAATTTAATTTAAGCAATTGATGATGCAAATGTTCCTTATCTGGTTCAGATATAGGTTTTTTATTGACTATTCTTCTTATTATTGCAAATAATGTATCTAAAATTGGTATAGCTATTAATACTAAAGGCACAAGAAAAGTTGTTAATGTTACATTTTTAAATCCAAGTAAAGCAATTACTGCTATCATATATCCCATAAACATACTTCCAGAATCTCCCGCAAATATTTTAGCAGGGTTAAAATTATGAAATAAAAATCCTAATGTAGAACCTAGCATAATAAATGTAAGAATTGTATCTAGTCCAAAACCATTATGTAAATGAATGGATACAATACCAATAGTTAAAAAATAAATTGAAGCAAGTCCTGAAGATAAACCATCCAACCCATCTATTAAATTAATACAATTAATAATTGCTACGATAAATATAATAGTAATTGGATAACTAAAATAAGAAAAATTAATATATAATCCAAAAGCACTAATATCTTGTAATAATATTTGTCCATAAATAGCTACAACAGAAGCAGCTGCTATTTGTCCCAATAATTTAACTTTAGCCGGTATAGGATTAATATCATCAATTATACCTGTTATAATGATAATAATACTTCCTATTAAAATTGCATTCATTCTTAAAGACATCTGTCCAAATAATACATACCCCAATAAAAATCCTAGATATATACCTAACCCACCTAATCTTGGAATAGGCGTTTTATGAACCTTTCTTTGATTTGGAATATCCATGGCACCAATATGTCTAGCAATTTTCATTACCACAGGCATAAATGCTAAAGTAAATAAAAATGGAACCAATATCATTATTATAATATCTTTTGTACTCATACTACATCACCCAAGAGTATTATAACATAATAAAATAACAAAAAAAAGACTAAATATAGTCAATTTTTAGGTTTAAAAATAAGAGTTAATATAAATGCCGATACAACCGCTATACTAATACCAGCACTAGTCAAATCAAATATACCCAAAGATAATCCAAGTAAACCTAACTTTTTAGCACTATCCATAGCCCCATGTAAAAGTAAATGTCCAAATGAAGTAATAGGAACTATTGCCCCACCACCAGCATATAGAACTATTTTGTCATATATACCAGCAATATCTAAAAATGCCCCAACTATTACAAATAAACTCGTTACATGGCCAGGTGTTAACTTAGTATTATCTAATATTAATTGACTTAACATACAAACAAAACCACAGAATAAAAACGCATATACATATATCATTTATACAACCTCCAAACTAATAGCATGAGCAATAGAAGGAATTGTATCCCTTTGATAAAACATCGTTGGAGAAAATATTGCCCCCGTCGGAACATACAATACTTTTTTCAATTTTTCTTCTTTCATTTGCTTTATAATATAAGAAAATATTACCAAAGCCGAGCATACTGGTCCAGATCCACCAGCAAAAACAGGCTGATTTTCTAAATCAAATAATATACAACCACAATCATTATAATTCTTAGTCAAATCTATTCCTAACGAATTAAAATAATCTATTACAATTTCTTTCCCATATTTACCCAAATCACCTGTCAGTATTAAATCATAATAATTTGCTTCTATCTTTAAATTAGATAAATGTCTTCTTATGGTGTCGATTGCCGATATTGCCATAATTCCACCCATATTATTTACATCCTTTATATTAGCATCACATACCTTACCAATTGTTCCTGAAGTTATTTTGATTTTACTTTTTTTATTACTTAATAATAAACTTACTGCCCCAGTAGCCGTAAAAGTTGAATAATCTGGCTTAGGAGCACCATATTCTGTAGGATTACGAAATTGCTTTTCCGCCACCATATTATGACTAGAGGTAGATACGATTAAATTATTATATTTTTTTGAATCAATAAAAGAAGAACCAACAATTAAACCCTCACCAAATGTAGCACAAGCACTATATATACCAAGATAAGGAATATCAAAATTTCTAATAGCATAATCAGAAGACGCCAGTTGATTTTGTAAATCACCAGATATAATTAAATCAATATCTTTATCCTTCTTCTTTGACACCTCAAGTAAACATGATATACAATCTCTAAGCATTTTAATTTCTGCCTTTTCAAAACTTTTTTCTCCAAAATACATATCATCATCATATAATCTATCAAAATACTTTTTTAATGGTCCATCACTCTCATACATACCTGCAATAGAATAACTATCATTTATATATACATTATCATATTTATTAGTCATTTTTATCCTCCCAATACCAATAATCTAAACAATCCAAAAACATATACCGAAACAATACCATATAAAATAACTGTACCAGCTAACTTGAAAATATTAGCACCAATACCAAGAACAGGACCTTCATTTTTATATTCTAAAGCAGCCGAAGTCATTGAATGAGCAAAACCTGTTATAGGAATAATTAAAGCACTTTTAAACTTACTAACCAAAACATCAAATACTCCTAAAGCCGTTAAAAAAGAAGATAATACTATTAAAGTAATAATTACTAAAATACCAGACTCTTTTCTAGGTAAATTAAACCACATACTATATCCTTCTAATAATAATTCACTTAAACTTCCTAATATTCCTCCACATATAAATGTCATAATAGCATTCTTAACTACATTAGGCTTAGGTGTATGTTTTTCTACTAAAGCATTATATTTTTCATCCATTTTATTCACCATTACTAGTATTTACCAAAGAATATAATATATACAAAAAAGATTAAAATTAATTAATCTTTTTAGCAATCATCATTTACTCTTACTTCATTTACACCCATATCATAATATTTATTACTATTATTATTTCTCTTTTTATAATTATATATATACATTACTCCATTTTTAGTCCTAACAAGATATTTATTTCCAAACATATCTCTTAAATATAATTTATCTTTATTGTAAAACTTATTTAAACTAAATTTAGATACCATAACCTCTTCATAAGCAGAAGATATAACAGATACATTAGGATGACAATTAAATAACCTATGATAATTATCAATAAGCTCTCTTATCTTTATATCATTTAATTCATAAGATAATGTTACCATATCAGCACCAAGAGAATGTAAAAAAGCCACCGTATAAGCATTAGTTACATTTAAAGAAAAATCTGTATATATATTTTTATTTTTATATAATGCCCCTATTTCACCTGCTAAAAAAGGAGACTTCATATTATATCCATCAATTACCCTAGGTACTTTTCTTATTGTATTATCACACATAACTTCACTATAAATAATATCATACTTATCCTTTACTCTATCATATTTATATTTATCATCAATAAGTATACTACTTCTCCTTTCCCTAGGATAATCCCTAACATCAATATAATAACTATCTTTTCTATAATCTATCTTATATTGTCTTAATTCATTTAACTTAAAAATAGCATCTTGTCTCAAATTATTTAATTCACTATAATTAACAAAAATATTATCATCCATAACAATATCTAAATTAGAATACTTATATATGGAATTACCCAATCTATCTAATTTAGATACTACATCTTCATAACTTATACTCTTATTTATTGCCTCATTAACTACATTACCAAATACCACTACCTCATTAATCCCATCATTTAATGAAAACTTTATCCTATTACCTACTTTTAATATACATCTACCATTAATCATAACTTTTCTAGGATTATTTTCAATAATAGATTTAATTTCCTTATTAATACCATTATCCATAGTAATCAATACTATATCATTAGAATTAACAACATCATTTACTTTAATACTTATTATATCACCCTCATATGCCTCCTTAACAAGTTTATTATTAACATAAAACTCATTTACCATAACCCCAACTTCTTTTTTCAAAGACTTTATTCTAAGACCACTACCACAAGTCAAAGTATCACTAAGTCTTATTTTAGCAATACCATTTCTATAATCAATAACAGTCCCTATTCTAACACCCCTATGATTAGGAGTATATTGATTAATAACCTGATTATTTAATTCATTAAATATAAATCCCTTCGTATATTCTCTATTAAATATCTTCCTTAATTTTAATAAATCATTATCATTAAAATTAACCAAACCATCTCTATAATAACTATCAATAGCCTGCCTATATAAACTAACAACCATATATACATATGGAGGAGACTTCATTCTCCCCTCTATTTTAAGACTACTAATACCTAAATCCAATAATGTTCCTATATGTTTAATCGTATTTAAATCTTTCATAGAAAGAGGATAATTACCATTATTTAATTTATGATTATCTTCATCAAGAATATCATACTTTAATCTACAACTACCAGCACAAGTGCCTCGATTACCACTCCTACCCCCAATCAAACTACTCATAAGACATTGACCAGAATAACTAACACATAAAGAGCCATGGACAAATATCTCAAGTTCAATATCAGATTTTTCTTTAATTAATTTAATAGTGTCAATACTTGTCTCTCTTGCCAAAACAACTCTTTTAGCACCAAGTTTTTCCATAAGTAAAGTTCCATCCAAATTATGAATATGCATCTGTGTTGAACAATGTAATTCTAAATTAGGAAATACTTTTCTAATTAAATCAAACATTCCAAAATCTTGTATAATAATAGCATCAACATTATTCTTATGTAAAAACTCTACATAATTTAAAAAATCATTAACCTCATCATCATATATTAAAGTATTAACCGTTACATAAACTTTAACTCCATATAAATGAGCATAATTAATCGCATTAATTATTTCTTCATCATTAAAATTCTTAGAAAATGCCCTTGCCCCAAAATTAGTACCACCCAAATATACCGCATCACACCCTGCCATAATAGCATACTTTAACATTTCCATATTACCAGCAGGTGCTAATAATTCTACTTTTTTCATTTCAATCACCTAATTTCTAAATAATAATAACAGAAAAGCAAGAAGTAGTCAAACAAGAAAATTATAACATTAAAGATTTTAGTAAATATTTTTATTAACTTACATATCATTTACTGAGGAGATGATATATTGAACGGAAGTTATTACCAAGGAAATGCTTTTCCAGGAGTTGGTCTTAATAATAATACAGTACCTAATCAACAAAGTGTACCTAGTTATGAAACTAATAAAAACAATACCATGTTTGATGAAGAACAATCTTATATTGAAAATATTTTAAGATTAAATGCTGGAAAAAAAGCCAAATTACATGTAACTGTACCAGGAAGTAAAGAATGGCAAGATAGAGTCTTTGAAGGTATTATAGAGCAGTCTGGACGAGATCATATCATAATGTCTAATCCACAAACTGGAGAATGGTATCTAGTATTAATGATATACCTAGACTTTGTCACTTTTGAAGAACCAATTAATTATAAAAAACAATATTATTTACAACAATAAATTAATTTGTTATAATTAACTTAGGTGATATTATGGAATATGTCGTATATATTGTTTTTGGAATTATTATTGTTGTATTATTAATTTTTATGTATCAAATGTCTTTATATAATAAAATAAATGATAGTAAAATTAGAATAGAAGAATCATCCTCAAGAATAGATACTGATTTAAAAGATAAATTAGATTTATTTAATCAAGTTATTACTATCACAAAAGAAGAAGAAGATTTAAAAAATTCATTTAAAGAATTAAATAAAATTAAAGGAAGAATAACCAATAGCTATTCTTTAGATAAAACATTAAACGAATCTTATAAAGAACTAGAAAAAATATTAGAAAATAATTCTAAAATAAGTAAAAATAGCGAAATTAAAACACTATCAAAAAAAATATCTATTATAGATAAAGAACTTAAAGCATTAAAAAAATATCATAATATTAATGCTGAAGCATATAATAACATGTTAAAAAAGACTTCATATAAACTAATAGTTAAAAATAAAAGATTAAAAGAAAAAGAATTATATAATTAGTTCTTTTTCTTTACTATATATTTACTTTTATTTATAATATTCTTTGAAAGGAGTATCATGAAAAAAATAATAAACGAATTTAAAGAATTTATAGAAAGAGGAAACGTTATTGATTTAGCTGTTGGTGTTGTTATGGGAAGTGCTTTTAGTAAAATAGTATCTTCTGTTGTTGATGACCTATTAATGCCTGTAATCGGAGTTGTTATTGGTGGAATAGATTTTAGCAGTCTAAAAATAACATTCAAAAACGCTGATATTAGATATGGACTATTATTAAATAATATTATTAACTTCCTAATTATTTCTCTTTGTATATTTATTATTGTAAAAATAATAAATAAATTAACTCGTAAAAAAGAAACGAAAAAAGATACTGAAGTAAAAGAAGTTAAAAAAAGCGATGAAGTCATATTACTAGAAGAAATAAGAGATGAAATAAAGAAACAAAATTCAGTATCTTCTAAAAAAAACAACAGGTAAATTTTACCTGTTTTATTTTCTTCCATTACCCTTCATTTTTGCCAATGTTTCTACTTTTTGTTGTTCTAATATATTTAATATTTCTTCATCTGATAAACCTTGATATGTATTTCTACAACTAGGCATATAATTATCATATATTAGTCCTAAATATTCCATAGAATTATTTTCCAACATAATTTTGCCATTATCTTCATCATATATGTATATAATCAGTCTTTTTATTAATTCTTCTCGCATATTATCACCTCATGTCTGTATTGTACCATAAAGAAACAAAAATATCAATTTAATTTTTCAATAGTATTTACTATAATTTGATATTTATCATATCTCTTCTCTACTCTACCATTTACTTTTATAATATTTTTTACAGATAAATTATTATATTTTTTATAAGTATCAGGAAATAAAGTTAACTCTACCTTAGAATACTCATCACTCGCTTGCATAAATGCCATAACATCATTATTCTTAGTTATAACTTCTTTAATATTATTAATCTCTAAAACCAAAGTTATCATCTTATTAAGACTATTCTCAATAATTAAACTATTACTCGTATCTATCTTATACTTACTTATTGGATGTTCTTTTAAATAAAAACCAAACATTTCTAATTCAAACCCAATTAATTCTTCCTTACTATATTCATCACTATATATTATATTAGGTTCTTCTATAGTAATAAGACCTTCATCCTTAGATAATTCTACATAGTTTATAATATTATCTAAATTTAAAATTAAAGTCTTTCTATTATACTCCATTTTATCAAAACAACCTGCTAATATTAAACTAGTTAACACTCTCTTATTAACACTAGTTTTATAAAGTCTTTTAGCAAAATCAATAAAACTTTTAAATAATCCATTATTTCTCTCATTAACTATTTCATATGTTTTAGATACACCAACATTTCTTATTATAGATAAAGGACAAACAATATTTTTATTATTTATAATATAATTCTGACAAGAAACATTTATATCCGGTATATCTACTTTAATATTATGTCTTCTAAGTTCTAATATATATGTATTAGTTTTATTTTCATTATTTATAGAATTAGTTAACAAAGATGTCATAAAATATTTATAAAAATATACTTTTAAAAAAGCCATTTTATACGCTATCATAGAATATGATACAGCATGTGATTTATTAAATCCATAATTAGCAAATTTAAGTATTAAATTATATACCCGATTAGCAACTTCTTCTTTATAACCATTTTTAACACTATTAGTAATAAACCTTTCTTTTTCTAAAATAATTATTTCTTCTTTCTTTTTTGACATAGCTCTTCTTAAAATATCAGCTTCTCCCAATGTATATCCAGCCATAGTTTGAGCTATCTGCATTATTTGCTCTTGATATACTATTATACCATAAGTAGGTTCTAATATATCTTTCAAAGAATCATCTATATAATCAATCTTTTCTTTTTTATGTTTTCTTTTAATAAATGAATCAATATTATCCATAGGACCAGGTCTATACAAAGAAATAGCTGATACAATATCAGAAAAAGAATCTACCTTAAGTTTCGTCAAAAAGGATTTCATACCAGAAGATTCAAATTGAAATATTCCATCAGTGTCTCCTTTTGTAAATAATTCAAATACCTTCTTATCATTTTCTGGTATATTAGCAAAAGTTACATTAAGTCCTTCGTTCTCCCTAACCAAATTCATAACTTCACTAGCTAATGTTAAATTAGATATACTAAGAAAGTCCATCTTTAATAATCCCAATGATTCAAGATAATTCATTGAATACCCTGTAACATACATATCTAAATCTTTCTTATATAAAGGTATTATATCATCTATATTATATTTACTCATAACAATACCAGCAGCATGAATAGATATATGACGTGGTAATCCTTCTAAATGACACGATATATCATATAATTTTTTTAAATCATAAGATGAATCTACCAACATCTTAAATCTTTTACTATTATAATAAGAAGTTTTCAAATCATCTAAAGTATTCTTAGTTAACTCATCAATAATAGGAGTATTAATATTTAAAACTCTTCCAACATCTCTTAAAACTTGTTTAGCAAGAAGTGTATTAAAAGTAATAATACCAACAGCCTTTTTACTTCCATATTTATTCATTACATATCCAATAACTTCTTCTCTTCTTGAAGCATCAAAATCAACATCAATATCTGGCATTGTTACCCTCTCAGGATTTAAAAATCTTTCAAATAACAAATTATATTTTATAGGATCAATTTCTGTAATACCCAAAGAATAACTAACCAAACTTCCAGCAGCACTACCACGGCCAGATCCTACCAAAATATTATTTTTCTTAGCATACAAAACATAATCATACACTATCAAAAAATAATCATTAAAACCCATTTTATCTATAACACTAAGTTCATAATCAAGTCTCTCTTTATATATATCAGTTACTTTATTATTAAGTCTTTTATTTAATCCTTTTCTAGCTAAAGTACCTAAATATTCATAACTATTTATATTTTCATTATAAATAGGCATAAGTCCCTTAGTATAACCAAGTACTAAATTACACATCTTGGCTATATCTTTACTATTTTCTATATCCTCCTTAGGAATTAATAACAATTCTTCTTGAGTAAGTAAATGATTACCATTGTGTGTACCAAGTTCATAACTTCCAATAACCTTACCCTCTTTTATCATATATAAATAATCAATATATTTACTATCACTAGAATTTAAATAACTAACATTATTAATATATACACACTTAAATTCTCCATCTATTTCACTTCTCTCATCCAAAGAAGAATAACCAATGTATCTAGTATCATATATATCATAAATATCTCTATTATAAAAAGAATATGGCATAACTAAAACAAGATTATCTTTATATTGTTTTAATAATTCTATATCTAAATTATCTTCAGATATCAAAGTCGATAATTTTATTAAATTTTTATATCCATATTCATCTTTAGCATATAAAAGTATTTTAATATCATCTTTATTTAATTCTATCCCAATAATAGGTTTTATACCATTTCTATTACATTCTTGATAAAATTCCATTACCCCAAACATATTATTATTATCAGTAATAGCAAGACTTTGATAAGATAATTCTTTAGCTCTTAAAACAAGTTCTTTTATTTGATTTAAACTTTCTAAAATAGAATAACTTGTTTTTACCTGTAAAGGAACATAGTCCATAAATAATTAAAATCTCCACAAGAAATAAAGAACTACTAAAACAACTATACTAATAATGGTAGCAAATGTAGCAACCGTAGCAAAACCTGATGATTTTGTACCAATATCTCTTCCCAAAATAGAACTACGATATTTTTCTAAAAATCTATTTACTTTTTTATGTGGATTATTAGCAAGTGTATATTTACCATTCATATTTACATTATAATTATCATCACTTGTTAATACTACCGTAGCATTCTCTCCCTTTTCATTTACATAATCCTTACTAATATTTTTCATATAAATCCTCACTTTCTTTGATTTTCAGCAATAAGAGGTAACTCAGTTGATAATTGCTTTATTCTTTCTATTATTCTTCTTGCCTTTAAAACATCTATACTATTTTTAGTAATAGACAAATGTTGTTCTAATTCTTTAATAGTCAAATTTGAAGTAAAAAATGTTTTTAAATCATTATTCATTCTATATTGTAAAATAGTACCTAAAACTTCATCTCTTGCCCAAGGCGTTAATGCCTCAGCACCAATATCATCAATTAATAAAAGTTCACTATTTTTTACTCTATTAAACTTCATATTAAAATCTTCCGAATCACACATAGATTCCTTTAAACTTCTCAAAAATTCAGGATAATACACAATAGCCACCTTATGACCATTTTTAGCCAATTCATTTAACATAGCCGACAAAAGATATGTTTTTCCACTACCAAAGTTACCAGTTAAATATAACCCCTTTCTTTTTATTCCATTCAAATAATCATCAATATATTTCTTTATCCACGTAATAACTTCAAACCTATTTTTATCATCTAAATTAATATCTTTCATTGATGCCATCTTTATATCATTTGGCAATGAATAAGAATATATATTATTCAAATAAGAAGTCTTTTTATCCATTTCTTTCTTATATTTACAAGGAATATAACAAAACTCTATTATTCCATTATTATTTATTGGATAATACACATACCCCTCAACATTATTCTTACATTCAAATAAATGCTTACACTTCTTACATCTATCTACCTCAATAGACGACTCTATTATTTTAGAAGTTTCTTTTATCAAAGTATCTTTAGGCAAATCTAATGATGAAGCAATTTTCTTAAAAGTAGCATTATTCTCATATTCTAAATCATAGTCATGTATTAATTTATCTTTAGAAAAATTAAAATTCAATATATTCAATTCATTAGCATTTTTCATCTTTTATACTCCTTTAATAAACTCTCCATATCACTTCTTGATATATCATCTGTTTCTACCTTTTGAATATCTTTATCAAACCATTCCGGTGTAGATAGCACTTTACTACTCTTCTGTGTATTCTTACTATATTTCTTATGTTCTTTCCTAGCTAAATTTATTGCTTCTTCTACAGTTAAAACATTATTTCTCTTCCATTGTCCTGCAATTGTCTCAGCCAAAGAACGTGATAAATTATTATTATTAGTTTTTAAAACATAATCAACCAAAACATTAACTACCCCAGGATTCAAACCATAATCTACAATTAAATTCTCAAGCAATCTAACATCCCTTTTAACAGGTTCACTACCACCAGATTTACTTCTCAAGAAATCCAAAGGAGAAGTAGTTTCAAAAAGATATATTAATTTAGATAACTTAGAATTATCACCAACCGGTTTCCGTAAATATTCTGGTTGAGAATGTTCTATTACCGTTGGAAGTATCCCCGAGTGATCAAATTGATAATAATTTCTTACTGTCTTTCTTAATTCTTCCTTAGATAAACTACCATTTTCTTTAATACAAGTTCTTAATATATCTTGCATTTTCGTAGCATCAATATCATAAAGATATGCTAAATTAATTATTAATTCTTTATTACTTTCTGTAAATATCTTTTCCCTATCAATATGTTTAGGTAAAGTTTCAATCAAAAAATTAATATCAAAATTACTATTTATATTTAATTTTAACTTATTATACTTTCTAACATTATCACTTACTATATCAAAAGACGTATAAGGAACAGTCTCATAAACATCACTAAATGAATGTGTTATATCAGTGTATCCCTCTTTGTTAAACTTAGGAACTTTAAAATAAGACATCAATTCTTCATATTGTTTCTTACCAACATTATTATATAAAACAACATTAAGTATTGGATGTGAAAAAAATTCTTTTACTGATAAAGGTGAATAAAGCTCATATACATAATTATTATTTTCATCTTTTTTTAGATACGTCTTTATAAGACCAATTCCCTCAAGTTTGTTTCGAGAAAGTTCAAGTTCCTCACAAGTAAAATGTAAACTAGTTATTAAATGATGGTGATTTAATTCTGGACTAATTACTTGAGACTTATCTAAATCAGAACACAAAGTAAAATATAACATTACCGGTAATGGTCCAATAATAGGTTGATATAACATCGTTATAATCTTTTTATCTTCTTCATATAAAATAGTCTTATTTATAACCATATAATTATCACTTGGCAATAATGTATTAAGCATATAGCACCACCCTAAATAAAGTATAGCAAAAAAAAGACTATTTTTCAATTAAAACAGTCCTTTTATTTCATATTATCGTCTTTTTGTTTTAGAAATATTTCTACATTTTCTTAAATAATCGAAGTTATTACTAATGTAAACCGTCTCACTATTAACACCAATAGGTAATATACTTAAATCTACTATCTTACCATCTTCAATAGCATTAGTAACATCCAAAGCACCTCTCACTTTATCAGAAGAATCTAAATTAAAGCAAGGCATCTCAACCGTAACGTTTCCTCTATCTTTTAGTTTACTAGCATATGTATCCTCACATAACAAGTAATCAATATGATAATCCTTAGGAAAAATCTGATCATCTACCAAAGGATGACACACACCTATAGCAGAATTTTCAATAGTTATTACACCATAACCATAACCAATAGGTATAATATCCTGTCTCCTTCTTCTTATCTTAGCAATCAAATCAATACCATATTTATTTAATAATTCCAAATCATTTTTTCCCATTAACATAACAGTTCTAACTTTCCTATTTCTAGGATAACATCTCAAAAATTTATCAATTAATTCAAAAGCACTTTCCCTATCATCTACATCATTTGAAAAAATATTACCATTAATTATAATATCGCTAATATGTCTTTTTACACAATATGATGCAATCATTCTCAAACATTCTATATCTGCAAAAGTACCCCTAAAATTAAGATTAGATAACACTATATATCTAAAGTATCTCCTAGAACATGAAACAGTTCCAGGAAATTCATAATGATAATAGTTAAGTACATTTGGATAATATGATTTAACAGTTTCATAAGGTTTACTTCCTCTTGGATATCCTGTTTTAATTTCAACCAAATGAAGACTTTGAAGAGTATCTTGTACCTTCTTATAATCTAATTCTAATTCATTAGCAATCTCAGAAACTCCCAATCCAGATAAAAACATATTTCTAATTATTTCCGTAATCTGTTTATCAGATGTATAATTATATTCCATAATATCCCCCTTTGTTTAGTGAATAGTATTCTAGCACAATTTCCTTCATAAGTCAATAAAAACACATCTTCTCTATTTTCGTGCAAAATAAAAACCCTTATAAAATAAGGGCTAATATCAAAATGGCGTCCCCAGAAAGATTCGAACTTTCGACCGCACGCTTAGAAGGCGTGTGCTCTATCCAGCTGAGCTATGAGGACCTGACAAGATTAATTATATAACAAAATTATATAATAATCAAGTACTTTTTTAATTTTTTTATTGTCTCTTTTGTCCAACCTTACGATGATTACCATTTTTAAAATTAAGGTATGCTAACATTGCACCAGAAGCAGAAGCAAATTGTCCCGCAAATCTCTTTCCACCATCAAAGCCATCAATATTCTTTAAAAAGCCTGCATACTCATCTAAAGAATAGCGCATTACCTTTAAAAATGAATTACCATACTCTCCTACATATACACCATTTGTATTCTCACCAGAAATAACAACATTACCATTATTTTTTATTACAAATGTATCATTATTATTATAAGGTCTACTTCCATCATAATAAGAAATAACTATCTGTGGTAATCCATGATTACCTTCATATGATGTTTTAAGTGACATCATATTGCCACTAGTAAAAGATATCGTATCTCTTCTTAAAGGATTGCCAGAAGAACTTTTAATAATACTACTAGCACCCTCATTAGTTACAATAACTTTAATTATACTTTTAGCCATCTCTAATTGTTCAGCATTTATTCTTCTATTTTTAGCATTAATAGCATATTGTTCAACCCAAACATTTACCAAATTATTACCTAAAATTTCTTTTTCTGGCATAAAAACACCTCTTATCTTTTTCTTCTATAAGTTGCATTGAAATCATCAACATTTTCAGTCTGTCTCATAATACTCATTTTTTTTCTTTTTATTGTCTGCATATATTCCTTAAGAATAATCAAACCACTTTGACTAGTAAACTCATCATATGGGCAATTTAAATCCCAACTCTCATCTGAATCAACTACATCACTACCTGCTTTATTCATATATTCAATTGATTCAGGATTATAAAAATTAAGTTTAAAAGATTCCACACTTCCATTAAGGTTATCTCCGCTAAATAGTCCAACACCTTTAACTTTGCTAAATAATTTCAATCTACCATTATCATATAATTTAATTTTATGTTCTTCACCTTTACCATTATTTATAGCTATCAGTAGTACAGGCTTACTTTGACCATCATATTCATCTCTCTCAAAAACAGTCTTAAGAGCCACCATATCTCCTGAATTTTTAAATTTCAAAGTTCCCGTTTTTAAAGCATTTTTTGCCTCATCTGGTGTAATATGAAGATTCATACTTGTAACTATATATTTCATAATTTCACCAAAAGATGCCTTTTGAACATTAGAAACCCTCTTATTTTTGTTACTACTTAAATAACTAGTAACCATCTTATTAATAAATGCTTCTTCATTAAACATTCATCTATCACCTCTATCATAATTTTAACATACTATTATTATCTTTGCAACAACTTTCTAACTATAAATCTATCATCTACCATAATGTAAAGTCACTATAACTAACTAGGACTAAAAGGAAAACTCCTATTCTCTTTCTGAAAATATATAAGTAATAAACAGCCTACTACAAAGAATAAACTACCCAATACTTTTATATCATATAATTTTTTATTATTTATCTCATCATAACTATTTATATTTCTTATCAAAAAATACAAATATATAAAAAAAGTTACTATCAACGTAAAAAGAAATATTTCATTAGATTTATTATCTATTACATTACTATGTATAGAATCTATTTCTATATTATCAGCATCAATATTTAAAAGACATAATAATATAAATACAAACCATAAAAAATTTTCAAAATGCAATCTCTCCTCTTTACTCATACTTATCAATATAAATATAGAAAAAAACACAAGAAAAATGACACCTAAGTGTCAAGTTCTATATAAACTATAAGTTGAGTGAAAAGCATCCTATAACAATTACTGGATATTTTCTTATAGTATATATCAATTATTCAATCTATCCTTGATTATTCCACTAACCAAAGACATATCAGCACGTCCCTTTATTTTTGGAGTGATTTCCTTCATAATTAATCCTTGTTCCTTACTACTAGTAGGTTTTATTAAAAGAAACGCTTCATCTATAATTTTATTTATCTCTTCCATTGATAACTGTTCTGGCATATACTTATTTAATATTTCAATTTCTTTCTTATTCTGTTCTACTAAATCTTGTCTATTACCTTTTTCAAACTCTACAATGGAATCTTTTCTCATTTTTATTTGTTTTGATATGACAGAAATTATTTCTTCATCAGTTAATTCTTTCTTCTTATTAATACTTTCTAACTGAATAGCACCCTTTACCATTCTTACTACGCCTAAAGAAAAACTATCCTTTTCTTTCATATAATTCTTCATATCATTATTTATTGTATCTAACAACGTCATATTATCACCTAATAGTTTTCTCTATTATTCTTTTTACTATTTTTTCTAGAGTTAATAGTATTCTTTTTCTTTTCTTCTCTTAATCTAACGCCTGGTTTTTTATAACCGTCAGCTCTTTCTCTTGCCTTAGAAAGGATGCCATCTCTAGCAACTTGTGTTCTGAATCTTTTGATAGCAAACTCTACATTATTATTCTTAACACTAACAGACATATTATCCCTCCCTTCAGTCAGTATTGATTATAACATTATTTTTTTTATTATTCAATACATATTTTATTATTTTTAGACAAATTTCGCCCATTTTTATTATATAAATTAAAAAAGTACTAAAAAATTAATACTTTTCATGTTTTTGATTATATCTCTCAATATCTCTCTCTTTAATTGTTTCTTTCTTATCATAATTATGTTTACCCTTACATAATCCAATTTCAACCTTAGCAAGTCCATGAGATAAATATATCCTTAAAGGAATAAGTGTATATCCAGATAAATTTACTTTATTATTTAACTTTAAAATTTCTTTCTTATGCATCAATAACTTTCTTGTTCTATCTTCCTCATGATTAAACCTATTACCTTTTTCATAAGAAGAAATATGTGTATTAAGTAAATATATTTCTCCATTTCTTATTATAGCATAACTATCTTTTATATTAGCTTTTCCCTCTTTCAATGATTTAATCTCAGTCCCCGTAAGAACAATACCAGCTTCAATTGTATCTTCGATAAAATAATCATACCTAGCTTTTCTATTTAATATTTCCATAACCCTCCTATTGATAATAAGATTCTACATACATAGTACTATCTAAATTAGTAATAACATTCTTATATGTTTCATATACATTCTTATAATTTGGAAACTTAGATACTATCTCTTTATTAGAAAAAGGTATTACCCTAAAATTTGCCCAATTACTATAATATGTATATATTAATTCATTTTTAATATTATCTATCGTTATAGAAGTTTCTCCCTTATATTCCCTCTTAGTAATATCCAAACTACTCATAAGACCTATAACACATTTATAATTATAACAACTATCTTGATTCTGATATTGTGCTGATATAAAGTTTCCAAGAGAATAGAAAACAATAGTATCATCTATCCATTCAACCGGTTGAATAACATGTGGATGTGTCCCTATTACAATATCTACCCCAAGACTAGCTAAATAATTAGCCTGATCTCTTTCATATTGTGTAGGAGTATGCGTATATTCTACCCCCCAATGCATAGCCACCATTAATATATCAACTTTATCTCTTATAGCCATAACATCTTTCTTTACAACTTCTTTATATGCTTCATATTCACTATCAGAACTATAAGGCCAAACATTTACAACATATTCTTTTCCATAAGGAACAGGTATACCATTAGTACCATAAGTATAATTTAACATAGCATATGTTATCCCATTAATTTCATGTACTTGTGTTTCTAATTCTTCCTTTTCTTCAAAAGAATTATAACTTCCCATTGCTACAACATCCTTACTATTCCAATAATTTCTAGAATTAGTCGTAGCTTTTATTCCTCTATCAATAGTGTGATTAGTAGCTAAACTAACCAAGTTAAATCCAGCATCAATCATAGCATCTCCTACTTCATATGGAGAATTAAAACATGGATAATTAGACAATCCCAATTCAGAACCACCTAGAATAGTTTCTTGATTATAATAAGCTAAATCATACTTACTTGATATTTCCTTAACTAGTTCAACTTGTGGTTTAAAATCATATCCATTATAATTAGCTAACCTACGTGCATCACTATAAACAGCATTATGTATTAAAGCATCACCTACCATAATAAGACTAGCCTTACTTATTTTTTCCTTTTCCTCTTCTTGAACAGGAGCATTAACTTCATTATCCCTATTATTCCTATTCTTAAAAACAAATAATAATACACTAGCTATTATTAATAATATAGCCAATATAATACCAGTTATTATCAAACCCTTCTTAACCTGTTTTTTAAGCTTACGCTTTTTTCGTTTTCTGTTATTACTTCTCATTATTCCTCACTTAACACAAAATCTACTTGAGATGTATCCTTAGAAGCAGCAATTACTTCTACCTTAACAACATCACCATAAGTATACATTTTTCCTTTATTTTTTCCTATTATCATATATCTATTCTTATTATATGAATAATAATCACCCTTCAGGCTATCTAATCTTACTAACCCCTCTACAGTATTATCTAACATAACAAAGAATCCAAAATCCATTATACCACTTATTACACCAGTATAAACTTCTCCAATATGATCCATCATATATTCAGCTTTTTTCATCTTTTCAACATCTCTTTCACAATCAACTGAATCTAATTCTTTCTTAGATGTTTGAATAGATATACCAGGTAAACTCTTACGCCAAGAATCTATCACTTTTGAATTAGGAGTACCTAAATAATCCTTTAATAAACGATGTAACGTTAAATCTGGATATCTTCTTATTGGACTAGTAAAATGAGAATATCTCTTTGAAGCAATACCATAATGTCCAATATTAATATCAGAATATTTAGCTTTAGACATAGTTTGAATAGCCAAAGTACCCAAAATATCCCTTGCCGGATCATTCTTAAACTTATTTATTATATTTTGATAATCCTTAGGACTAAACCTATTAACATCAGCCTTTATATTATAACCCTTTATACTCAAAAATTTCAAGTATTCAATTAACTTTTCTTTATTAGGCTTATCATGAACTCTATATATACCAGGCAAATTCTTATCCTCTATAAAACCAGCTACCGTCTCATTAGCTACGATCATAAAGTTTTCTATCAATTTCTCACCCGTTCTCTGTTCACATACCTTTATATCTACAGGATGACAACTATCATCTACAATTATCTTAGGTTCCTTAATATTAAATTCAATATATCCATGTCTTACCATCTTTTTTCTTAATATATTTGATAATTCATTCATAATTCTTAAAGTATCAACATATTCCTCATAACCAGAAGGAATAACATTATCTTCCAAAATAGAATTAACATCATCATAATTCATTTGTTTCTTACTTCTTATAACACTTTTAAATATTTGATAATTACTAACATACCCCTTACCATTTATTTTCATAACACATGACATTGCTAACCTATCAACATTAGGATTTAATGAACATATTCCATTAGATAACTTATGAGGTAACATAGGAACCACTCTATCTACCAAATACACACTAGTACCCCTCTCATAAGCATCATCATCTAAGTATGAACCTTTCTTTACATAATGACTAACATCTGCTATATGAACTCCTAATATATATTTATCATTATCTATCTTTTCAATAGAAATAGCATCATCTATATCCTTAGTATCCTTACCATCTATCGTAAATATCATCTTATCCCTTAAATCAGTACGAGATAACATTTCTTCTTCACTAACCTCACTAGGTATCTTCTCCACTTCAGCCATAACATCATCTGAATACGTAGGATCAAAACCATATTCATATACATAAGACAAAATATCTATTCCCACATCATTTTTATGACCTATTATCTTAATAACCTCTGCTTCATTAAAAGCCCCATTAAAAAGCCTTCTAACAAGAACCTTATGACCAGGAACAGCCCCCTTACTAAAGCCCTTAGGAATAATATATTTACCATATTCCTTCTTATCTAATATAACATAATCAATACCATTTTCACTATCAAAAAGACCAACTAAATTAGATTCATCCCTCTTAATTACTTTAGTAACCTTTCCCTCTTTATTATGCTTATTTATATATTCAACAAGTACTATATCATTACTCTTAGCATCTAACATATTCCTACTATTAATAAATATATCTTCCTTATCATTATCATCTAATATAACAAAACCATACCCCTTAGGATTAACAATCAACTTCCCCTTCATATAATTAGTATTAGAAAACAAAGTATATCTTTTTTTCTTATCACTATAATATATCTGTGCTTCCATACATAATCTATTTAACGTTTTTTCCAATTCTTGATATTCTTCAATAGTATGTAACCCCAATAAATCATTTATTTCCATAATAGTAAGTGACTTGTTCTTTCCACTTAATATCTCTAATATTTTACTCTCCATAATTAAATCCCTTCTATTCAATACTAGTATATCATGACATATAAATTATTTCAATATAAAACACTTAACCATTTTAGTTAAGTGTTATTTACTATTGGTACCAGCCAAGGGACTTGAACCCTCACACCATCACTGATAATAGATTTTGAGTCTATCGCGTCTACCATTCCGCCAGGCTGGCATTAAAACTTCTCCACGTACTTAAGTATATCATATAATTAAAAAAAAGTTAATATTTTTTGATTAACTTTTTCACAATTTAAATTCTTCTATTATCTTAGGCATATCTGAATTAAAACTAACAATTGATTCAATATTTTTATTTTATCCTTTAAAATTTTAGATTATCTAAATCAATATTATTTATATTTTTCTAAAATAACATCTACTATATATTTACTAGCAAAACCATCACCATAAGGATTTGAAGCCATACTCATTTTTTCATATTCATTTTTATTATCTAACAATTTTTTTGTTTCTTTATAAACTGTTTCCTCGTCTGTACCTACTAATTTTAATGTTCCAGCTTGAATTCCTTCAGGCCTTTCAGTAGTATCTCTCAAAACTAACACTGGTTTTCCTAAAGAAGGTGCCTCCTCTTGAATACCACCAGAATCAGTAAGTATTATATAACTTTTATTCTGAAAATTATGAAAGTCTATTACTTCAAGTGGTTCTATTAATTTTACCCTATCAATTCCATCAAACACTTCATTAGCAACTTCTCTAACTTTAGGATTTAAATGAATTGGATATACCACTTTTACATTTGGATATTCCAGAACTATCCTTTTAATTGCCCTAAAAATATGTCTCATTGGTTCACCCAAGTTTTCTCTTCTATGTGCGGTTAAAAGGATTAATCTATCATTACCTACCCAATCTAAAACTTCATGGCTATAATTATCCATAACCGTCGTTTTCATTGCATCTATAGCAGTATTCCCAGTAACATATATTTTACTTTCATCGATATTCTCCATAAGTAAATTATTTTTACTAACTTCCGTTGGAGCAAAATATAAATCTGTCATACGATCCACCATTTGTCTATTCATTTCTTCAGGAAATGGTGAATACTTATTCCATGTTCTAAGCCCAGCCTCAACATGTCCTATATCTACTTGATTATAAAAGGCTGCTAATGCACCAGCAAAAGTTGTAGTAGTATCTCCATGAACAAGTACAATATTAGGCTTTTCCTTTTTCATTACATCTTCAAGCCCCATAAGTACTCTAGAAGTTATTTCACTAAGAGTTTGACCCTGTTTCATAATATTTAAATCATAATCAGGCTTAATATCAAACACCTCAAGTACTTGATCTAACATCTCTCTATGCTGAGCAGTAACACATACTATACTTTCAATTTCTTTTCTTTTTTCTAATTCTTTTACAAGTGGAGCCATCTTAATAGCTTCCGGTCTTGTTCCAAATATTGTCATAACTTTAATCATTATCTACTTCCTCCCAAATGTCATAATACAGACACCAATTATTACTATAAATATACCAATCCCCTGAGTAAGTGTTATTTTTTCTTTTAATAATAAACAAGATTCAATTACTACTAAAGTATTAACTAAAGCAACAGAAAGTGGCATAGCGATAGTTAAATTACTTTTACTAACTATTAACATCCATAGTATAAAACTACAACCATAACACAATAAACCTAAAATCATTTTAATTGAATAGTTTATTTTAATTCCAAATAAAGATAATGTTAGATTACTATTAGCACTACCAAGTTTAAAAAGAATCAATCCAGAAGATGCTAAAAGTACATAACAAGCAAAAATAATTATTAATTTCATACTAATCCTTCTTTCCATTTTTATTTACACTTTCCTTTAACATAGATATTTCTTGTATTAATAATTTAATTTTTTCATTTTGCACAGATATACTTGTAGTAATAATAAATGAAACATAAAATAAGAAGAAAAAGCCAAGTAAGAATACCATATTTGAAGATTCCTCAAAACCCGCTATTTTTGATATTTTAAAAACAATTTCTGGAAATATAACAACAATTGTCATCAAAATAATTAAAAATATCCAAAAACTAGCATACTTCATAGTAAGTCTTTTTTTCTTTACCGTTCTAATTATTAAAAACAATTGAAATACTAGTAATAATAATAAAGATACTTTTAATACAATATTCATTTTTTTATCTCCCCACTTATGCTAGCAATTATTATTGATATTGACACACTAAACATATAATAAATACTTTTTAATGGTTTTATTGAAGAAGTACCAAACTTTCTTTCTTGCATTTCAACAGGTATTTCCTTAATTTTAAATTTTTTACTTATAAGTTCTACTGTTGATTCTGGCTCAGGATACTCTGTTGGATAATGATTAGCAAATAACTTAATAACTTCCTTATCGCCAGCTCTAAAACCACTTGTGGGATCACATATTTTCTTACCAGTACATAACTTAATTAAGAAAGATAATATCTTAATTCCCATTCTTCTAGTACCAGTAGATTTAAACTTACTTAATTCACTTACAAACCTAGAACCAATAACAAAGTTATTCCCTTTTTTTATTTCCCCAACTAAATTATCTATATAGTTTTCATCGTGTTGTCCATCACCATCAAATTGAATAGCTACATCATAATTATTTTCCAATGCATACTTATATCCAGTTTGAACAGCTCCACCAATTCCTAAATTATAAATTAAATTAATCACATTAAACTTATTTTTTTCACATACATTTTTTGTATTATCTATACTGCCATCATTTACAACAACATAATCTATTTTGTTTACTGACTTTTCATTATGTTTTTTAATTTTATCAACCGTATTTTCTATATTTAATTCCTCATTATATGCTGGAATTATCATTAATATCTTCATGTTTCCTCCTATTTTTTACAATATCATAAAGTATACCAATGCCTATACCAATTACTATATATCTAATAAAGAACATACTTATCGCATATCTACTAAAGGCAAAAGTGTAAGAATATAAAGCAATCTGTGAACCATAAGTAAGTATTAAAAATAACCATTCTTTTATTCTCTTTTTATTAAGTAAAATAAGTAATGAACTCAAACCAAAAAATAATATTTCAAGCTTTCTGATTGTACTTAAAACCATTGGTTTTATACCTAAAATTGTATCCCAATAAAAATAATTATTAAAAAGTTCTTTAGGTTTATAATACAAATATGATTTCAACATAGAAATTTTATCTTTATTCCACCATTCATGCATTCTATATTTTGCCTTCATACCATCATATTCAAGTAGATAATATTTTGTCATATATTCTTTTTCATTAGTATTTTCTAAATAATATTTCATTTTATCTGGAATTTTTTCATCAACATTTTTGACATAATCAAGTTCTTCATCAAGCGGATAGCCTACTCCCTGATAAGTACCAAGAAGAAGAGGATTACCAATACCATAAGTTAATGGTATAAACTTACCAAAAACCTTATAATTTCTATAAGTCCATGGAATTAAACATAACAATAAAATAGCTCCAGCAATCAAACATTGCTTCATTAACAATTTAAAATCATATTTCTTTAATAACAAAAAGATAAATAAAAATATAGGAAATATACCAATATTAGGCCTAATAAATACAGCCATAATGTAATAAATTATTATTAATATATAATCTTTTCTATTTGTATTCTGTGACAATTTTAAAGTATGATATATTAATAATGCAAATAAAAGTATAAATGGTGTTTCAGTTAAGATAAGATTATCCATCCATACATAGTCTATTGCTAAAAAGAATAAACACGATAGTGCCGAAATATATTTATTAGTATATAGCTTAATAGTCTTGTATACAACACAAATAGTTGATATTCCCATTATCATCCATAACACTTTTAATGAAATCATAAGTTTTGTACCTGTGCCAAAAATAAGAGCCATAAAAGCAATCAAAAAAGTCATGCCAGGCATTATTTGCGCAGAAATAACCCCATGCATAGTTATTTCTCCAGTTTGTAAAAATACTATACCACTTTTCACATAGCTAGCATCATCACTATTTAATGTATAATTAAATCCTAATTGCTTAATTGCTAATATATGCAAAACTAATGAAATAATCATAACAATAACTATTAGCCAATTATTCATTATAATTTTATATATTTTTTTCATAAATTATCCTACCTGTATTTTCTTACTTTAAACATAAATTTGATATTACTATCATAGAATCTTTTTATTCTCTTTGGTTCTTTTAATATACGATATAACCATTCTAGATTTAGTTTAATAAATATTTTAGGAGCTCTTTTTTTATGTCCACTAATAACATCAAATGAACCACCAACACCAACAAAAATTCCTTTATCAAATTTACCTAAATGCTTATATATAAGTTTTTCTTGAAGAGGAATGCCTAAAGCTACTAAAACAATGTCTGGTTTTAATTTTGATATTTCTTTAAATACTCCATCTTTATCAACTACATATCCATTAGTAGCACCAACTATTTTTAATTTAGGATAATTTTTATTTAAAACTTCTTTCATTGAAGTAATTACTTCCTCAGTAGCTCCAAATAAATATATACTTTTTTTTAAATTATTACCATATTCTATTAACTTATTAGCAATATCAATACCTGTAATTCTTTCTTCAATCGGATAACCAATACTTCTTGATGCTTTAACTATTCCAATACCATCAGGAACTAAAATCGTTTCTTTATCATGAAGAAGTTTATTTAATTCACAATCACTTTCTGATTTCATAAAAGTTTCTGGATTAGCAGTAACAATAAACATCTTTTTTTCTTTTTCTAAGTTACTTTCTAATATACTATAAAAACTAAGAGCACTCTTGTTATATAACTTATCAAACAATTTTTTCATTTTAAAATTCATTCCTTTCATAAATATCTATATATTTTTCACATTTTCATTGTATCAAATTTAAAAATAAAAATCTACATTTTGTTTAAAATAAATAAAAAAAGAACCTTTAGTTCTTAATTTCATTAAAATAATTATCAATATCTTCAATAGTAGTGTAATTCACGATAACAAACCTTGGAATTCTAAACTTATCACATCCAACTTCTGCCAATTTATATCCATAATATGTAGGAACTTGTCCCATAAAAGCCATAGTAAATCCAGCTTCTTTTAAAACGCTTATTGAATAGTTATTAAATTCATAAAATGGATAACAAAATACAGTACTTCCATTTAAGTCTTCGCGACTTTGTCGCAAATCCTCAAGTAAAGTATTCCTATCTAAACACTTAATTGCACCACCTTGACCACCTGGACATACACCTACATCATGTAAATCGTGTGAATGAGAATGAAATTCAATATAATCTGTTTTATAATATATTGATTCATCAACCCAAGATGTTACCAAAAAGATTGTTGCATTCATTTTATATTCTGTTAACATATCTACTGCATGTTCAGTTTTTGGCCCATCATCAATAGTAATCAATACACTTTTTGGCAACTGTAATTTTCCATCTATATACATTTCCATTTCTTTCATAGTAAGTGTTAAAATATTATTATTTTTAAAATAATCTAAATGTGTTTTGAATTGAGCTTTAGAATGACAAATTACAGTAGTACATTTTGCTACCTCATCAGGATTAGTTTCATCATAAAAGGCATGATAATTTAAAACCCCTACTCCTGAAGAATTATTAAGATCAGTATTATAATTATCTTTAATTTCATTTACATCATATTTTTTTATATATAATAATCTATTATTAAATTCTACCCCATATTTATCATTTTCTTTTATAATTATAGGTAAATCAAAAGATTTATAAAATTCATAAACTTTATTATCAGCATTATCATAAAATGTAGTCTTATCATTAGTAACAACATTTTGATTAAATACAATATACTTCTTATACCTAGTATCAATTATAGGTAAACTATCTATTACTTCAACATCATCATATTTAATATAAGTATCTTCAAAATCTTTAATTTTAAAATATTTAGTATTTTTATCAATAGAAATATCCTCTAATGATATTGAAGAATTATATAATTTTCCAATAATTTGTTCATCTTTATTATAAATATTTACTTCTTCTTTAGTATGCACAAACTCATTATAATGACTAGAAATTTTTTCTACAAGTTCTTTTTCTTCTTTAACCAAAAAATATTTTAATAATCCAATTAATAAAATCAATAAAACAAATATAAAAATCAAAATAATTAACCAAGATGTACTTCTAGTTTTTTTATATTTCCTACTTTTTTTTCTACCATTACTATGTAATTTTACATTCCTACTTTTTTCTCTACCATTATTATGTAATTTTACATTTCTCATTTTTTATCACCATTTAACAAATTCAACCAATCATTAGCTACATTATTAAGCAAATATCTCTGACAACTAGAGTATCCTTTTAAAGATAATTCTTTTAATTTATTATCATCTTTTAATAAAGCAATTATTTTTCTTACCATATCATCTTTATTTCTATTTTTTACAAGTATTCCATTATTATCCTTAAGTAATTCTTTAGCACCATCAGCACTATCATAAGATATACAAGGAATCTTATAACTCATTGCTTCAATTAAAACTAAACCAAAAGATTCTGTATACGAAGTCATTACAAACAGTTTGGATTTAATTAAATATTTTTCCATTTCTTTTTGAGATAAATAACCAGTTAATATTACATTTTCTTCTAAAGATAAATTTTGTATTTTATTTTCTAATTCTTCTTTTTTAGATCCATCTCCAATTAAATATAACTTTATATCCTTTATTTCTTTTTTAACCTCATAAACTATATCAATTAAATCACTATGTCCCTTTTCATATTCTAATCTACCTATATTAATTATATTATTTTCTTTTAAATCAGTACTTTTACTAGGTAAATTATCTATTACATTAGGAATATATATACATTTAGTTTTACCAATTTTATTTTCATAAAATTCTTTTAAAGTATTAGAAACTGTAACTAAATAATCATAATTATTTAGTGATTTTATTAATTTCTTTATATATTTATTATCATTATTATGATAATTATGCTCAGTAGCAATTTTAATAATATCAGAGTTTGCATACCTACTAACTAAACTATTATGAAAATATCTAGTTGTAATAATATATTTGCTATTTATATTTTTTATTATTTTTATATTTTTTATTCTTCTCAAATAGAGAATTTTTATACTTTTTAAACCCTCTTTAAAAATATCTTTAATACTTTTATTTTTTATAGCAAGTTTAAACTCTTCCTTATTTGGTTTATCATTAATCAAATAACTAATATTAATATTATCACTAAAATTAAAGGCAGGTTTATCTGATAATTTGTATGTAGAAATTATATTTATTTTATAATGTTTTTCTAACATTTTACATAGTGAAGAAATATATTTTTCTACTCCACCATAGCCTAAATGTAAAGCTAAAATTGTAATTTCATTTTCTTTTAATTTTTTTTTCATATATTTACCTCGGTAAATTAATTATTAATTTAAATTTAGTTAATGACATATCTGAAGAAATATTTAATCTTGGTATATTAAAATCATCGTCATTTCTTCTTGCCTTTCTATGTCTAGGTCCAAAACCAAATGCCACCTTATAATTGGATTCTTTTAAAGCTTCTATAAACTTATCGTTATAATTACCACCAGGATAAGCAATATAAGAAGTTTTATAAATACTATTAAACTTTTTTATATCATCTTTAATTTCTTCCTTTGTTAAATTTGAAAAATTATTTTTTCCATGCATGTTATACGAATGTGAAGCAAATTCTATATTAGGATACTCTTTTTTTGATAATTCAATCGTATCTAAAGACATAAAACTATTAATATCATTATTTATGTTATTATCACTTGAACTAGCATATGTTCCTACAAAAAATACAACAGCATTTAAACCATATTTTTTTAATATTTCAAAAGCATATTTATAATTATAATAATATCCATCATCAAAAGTAATCATAACCGCTTTTCTTCCATAGTCACATTTACCTTTTTTAAAGCAATAAAACTCATCTAAAGTTAATGTTTTATAATTATTTTCATTTAAATATTTCATCTGTTCTTCAAATTTTTTAACATCAATTATAAACTGATTATATTTAATTTGCTCATCATCACTATTATATATATTATGATAACCTAATATTGCCACTGCCTTATCATTATATACTACAAAAAGTCCAATGAACACTAACAATAATAAACAAAGCAAAACAATTATAACAATTCTAATCTTCTTTTTCATTAGTTTTTTCTCCTATATTTAAAATTATAAAACTAGACATTACTAAATAAATTGATACAGCTGGAGAACTTATAACATGACCAGCAAAAGCAGATATTACACTACCTATAAATATAGAATACAAAGGTAATATATTATCAATGTTTTTCAATTTTTCAATAAAACAGATTTTTATCATTTTAATTAGTAATATAACTATAGGTAACATATACAGAATAAAACCAAGTATTCCATACCTTAAGAACAAATCACAAAAATCTAATTCACTTCTCTTTTCAAATGGATAATCTACTTTATCATCTCCAGTTAATCCTATTCCAAAAAATTTATCTGCTATATTAGATTCTTTATAAATTTTACTATCAATCTTCAAAAAATTTAATCTACTACTAAATATTACATTATCTACTATTACATTATCATTATCTTTATATTCATTAGTAGTATTTTCAATATTTTTAAACATTGGTGAAATAAAACTTAATGTAACTAATAGTATTACTGAAAGTGTTATATATGATACTTTATATTTTGCTTTAACACTATCTTTTATTTTAAATAATAATATATATATAATATAAAATACTAAAGAAAGAATAATACCAAAATAAGTAGTTTTTGTTCCCATATAAATTGAAGAAATTATTGTAAGTAACATTACAATAGTATTAAAAATAACTTGCTTATTGTTTTTTATTAAAAATGTATATGGATATAATATAACTAATATTGCACCAATTTCATTGGCAGAATAAAACCATCCAACTATTCCTGAATTACCATTTCCATAAGAACTATAAGCACTATTAGTTAAATACGATAATATTATTGAAAAAGTTATTATAAAAAGATTTATTACCAATATTTTTTTTAACTTATCATTATCTAACTCAAAATAGTCTTTTAACTGATACATAGTTAAAAGTACAATTGGATAATAAAAGTATTTAAATATATATTTTACTTCACTAACTATAAGACCAAAACTAAATGAATTTTCATTTATTCTTATTAACATATACAGTATAAAATAGACAAACAACACTATAAAATAAGCATATATATTTTTTTTATTTTTTATTTTTTTACTAAAGATAGTAACCAATAATAATGTCAATAAAAATAGTCCCCTTAAAATTATACCTATTGTTATACTACTATCACTATTTCTTATAGTTAATGACACTATTAAATCAATTATTGGTTGTAATAGCAACCATATATAAAATATTTTTTCTTTACTTAACTTTTGCATTTTTCCTCCTTGACAATATATCTTTTAGTAACACTTTCAATCTTTCTAAGAACAATAATTCTTTTGTTAAATAATAATATATGGTTGTCATAATAAAATTAACAATAAACATTAATATGCCATTTATAATCCACATAATCAAATTACTATTAATTAATAGTTTATTAAAATAATAACAAATAAACATATTTATAAATAAACCAAGTATATACTTTAAACATTTTTTATAATAATTAATTGTTTTATCATTAATAATTTTTCTACTAATGATTTTTGGGTAACTAACAAAAATACCAGTAATAAAAGCAAATATTGTAGCAATTAAAACACCACCAATACCATATTTTTTTACTAAAATTAGTGATAGTGTTAAATTAACTATACTTTGATAAATAGCACAATTTCTTACACTTTTAAATTCCCCAGAAGCCTTTATATAAGATTCCAAAGCTATCTTTAAAATATTTATATATAATATAGCAACAAAAAGCAAACAAATAACATTAGAAACAGTATATTCTTTGCCATAAAAAATACCTATAAAAGGGCTAAGCATGTAAAAAAGAGGAACAAAAAGTAAACTCCCTATAAAAAATAATAAAGAATTTAATTCATAAAATATATTTTTAGCTTTCTTATTATCAGTAACTAGTAAATTACCCACACTAGGAAGTAAAGCCGAATTTAATCTTTGAACCATCTGAGTTATCATACTAATTATTTGATTATAACAAGTATATATAAATACTTTTGTTAACCCCAAATATTTAGATACTATTATTATGTCAATATTTTCAAATATTAAAGTATTAATTTTATTTATTATTAAATTATTAGCATCTTTTTTAAAACTTAAGTCTTTTTCCTTTTCTTTTTTTAAATATTTATGATCTCTTTTAGAATTTAAAAATAATATAATATTCTTAACAATACTAAGAAGTAAAAAAACAGATAAAATTGTAAGAAGTTTTCCTCCAAGCATTGATATTACAATTGCAATAATACTTTCACATATTGACAAAAGATGATTTAAATTACTAGATTTATATAGTTTCTGCTCCGCTTCATATAAAATTGCATGCGAAGAAGTAAAATAAGAACAAGCACTAGATGCTACAAATAAGATAAAACATATCTTAATATACCACGCAGATATTGTTGTTTCTTTTATAAAAAACATTATTCCTAAAGACAAAAAAATACCAATAACTATAACAATTATCCCTACTATCTTAAAATAATATCTAGCACCTGCAATAATCTTGTTAATCTTATCTTCATCTTTTTCTTGAATAGGCTTATATAATTGATAAGCAATACTTGCACCTATTCCACCATCTACTAATGATAAATAAACATAAATTTGTGAAAACAATTGATAAACCCCAACGTATTCACTTCCCAAATATGTAAGTAAAACTTTAGTTTTTATAAGTCCCAATAATGCAATTATTGATGTAAAAATTATTCCATAAACAAAAGTTTTCATTGTATTTTTTGTACGCATATTATCACCTAATTTATAATTTTAAATATTTTGCTAACCTTTCTGAAGATTTATCATCAGCATATTTATTAAATAAATTCTTCATTTCATTTCTTTTTTCTTTATATATATCATTATTATTTATAACATCATCAATAAATTTATACAAATCCTTAATATCATTTATTTTTTCTCCAGCCATATAATCTTTAGGATTATCAAAAACAAATCCTTTTTCTTTCTGATATGTATCAAAATCATCTACAGTAAAACCAATCATGTTATCAGTAAGTAAATAATCATAATAAACACCAGAATAATCTGTAATCATAGCATTAGTTATTTTAAACAATTCACATAATTCTACATCTTTTTCAACCAAATAAGAGTCTGTCAATATAATTATATTAGATAAATTACTAGTTTTTAACAACGAAACATCTTGTGCAGGATGAAGTTTAAACAAAATTAAAGCATTATTTTTCTTTAAATATTCATTTAACCTATTTAATTCACCAGTACTATAAATAATTGGAAGTCCTAAAGGAAATTCAAATGTTGAATCCAATCTATTTGAAGTTGCCACTTTTCTAAATGTTGGTAACCATAAAATTATTTTATCATAGTTACTAAATTCTTTTAGTTTTTTTTCAGTATTAGTATCTCTAAAAAGTACATCATTTCGAGGATTACCAACGCAAATCATTTGTTCTTTTTTTAAATTCAATTGATAACTCATCATATCAATACAATAATCTGAACCCACTAAAACCATATCAATATCCTTAGGTACTATTTGTAAGTCTTTTACTCTTTTTAATGGTGTACCATGATTAATATTAATAGTCACCGTTTTTTTATTTAATCTATGTAATACTCTATTACTTGAAATTAAATATTTAGCATTTTTAACAATCCAAAAATACTTAATCCACTGTATAAAAGTCTTTTTTGTTGTATTATGCCACATAGTAATAAATCTTACATTTTTACATTCTCTTTCCCTAAACTTTTTACTATCATTAACAAACCAATATATTTTATATTTTTCATTGTATTTTTCCCTAATTAAATATTCATAAAAAGCCCTTGAATTATCTGAGTAATCAGCATTGCTTTCAAAAACAATAACATTTTTAATTTTAAAAATAGACATGATATTTACAATAATCTTTTTTATTTTTCTTTTCATTTTACCTCATTCTTTCTTTATAGCTTAAAATTAATTTTTTATATGATTCCAATAAATTATTTTTAGGAATCCAACCTAATTTCCTTATTTTATTACTACTTAGTTTCATTTTAGTGTCAGGGGCATATCCATTAATAGAAATATCTTTAGGAATATCATATACTACTTTAATCTTATCGTTTGCTATTTCTTTACATACCATTTGAGCCATTTTGCTTATTGTAGTATGGCATTCTTCATTAGCAACATTGTATGCTTCTCCATTTGAACCATTTATCAAAACAGTGAATATGGCATCAATTGCATCAGCAGTATAACAATAATTTGCTTCGCTTAACCCTTTCGTATGTAAAATAATATCTTCATTATTAATGACACTTCTTGCAATTGACGCAAAAATTCTCGTATCATCAATTGGCACTCCAGCCCCAAAAGTTTGAGCAAGTCTTATAGATTTTACATTAACATTGTATTCTTTAGCATAAGCATTACACAAATATTCGCATAGTCTTTTAGATTCTGGATAACCATTCCTAACATTCTTTAAATCAATATATCCTAACATATCTTCATCTATAATATTACTCTCTTTAAATGTTCCATACACTTCCATTGAAGATAAATACACCATAGAAGATACTTTTTTTTCTTTAGCAAATTCTAAAATATTTCTTGTTCCAATAACAGCAGTCATAGTAGTTTCAACAGGAAAATCTACTAGTAGTTTAGATTTAGTAATTGCAGCAGTATGAATTATATAATCAATAGAATCTTCAATTTCTACATTATCTTTTATATCAGATAAAATCAATTTTAAATTAATATCATTTAAATAATCTATAAACATCTCTTTAAACTTTTCTTCATTTCTACATAGAGCAATAACTTTAGTATTCATTTTCCTAACCTTATTGTTTTCTAATATAGTTTTAATTAATAAAGAACCTATCAGTCCTGTCGAACCTGTTATCAAAACTGTTTTTTTATCAAGTTCTATTAAATACTTACAATTTTCAATTAAATAATCAATATCCTCTTTAAAATATTTATCCATCTATTTCGTCTCCTCTTTCAAAAATACATTTTGCAATATAATAGTCATTTGGAGTAGTTATTTTAATATTATCACTACTTGTTTCTACCATATATAATCTTTTATTATAATAATTCATCATAGTACAATTGTCTATAAAATCATCAATTCCTTCTGCAAGAGCCTTCATATGTAAATCATAAATATTATTTAAATAAAAACTTTGTGGAGCTCTAGCAAGTTTAGAATAATTTCTATCGGTAATAGCATTAACTTTACCTTTTTTGTCTGTTAATAAAATTGTTTCTATCGCAGGAGCACAAGAAATAGCACAGCCATTTTCAATAACGCAATTAATATTTCTTTTAATTAAATCTTCATCAATAAAAGGTCTTACTCCATCATGAATCAAAACTATTGTATCATCTTCATTTTTGTTTTTTTCATAAGCTGCTTTCAAACCATTAAATATTGATAGTTGACCAGTTTTTCCACCTGGTACTATTCTCACTACTTTTTTAATATTAGCTTTTTCTAATAATTCTTTTAAATAATCAATCCAATCTTCAATACATGATACATATATCTCATCAATATCATCACATTTTTCAAATACCTCTATAGTTCTAACAATTATAGCCTTTTTACCAATTTCTAAAAATTGTTTTGGAACTTGTTTTTTCATTCTAGTTCCTGTTCCTCCAGCAAATATAAGTGCTATTTTTTTCATTTACTTCTTTCCTCTCTTTAACTTACTAATTAAATTATACTATATATTAACTTGGTAATAAAGTTTTTTAACCAAACTTTACACTTTATACCAACATTAATAATTTATATATTTTATGTATTAGTTTATCAAAAATAATTGATAATAATAGTGTCGTTATTACTGAAACTATAAAATATAAATAAAAATTATAGTTCTTTAATCCAATATATTCATAAAAAATATAACTTAATCTTTGTAAAATATAAATATTAAATGTATTTTTTCCTAAATGAAAAAGTATTCTATTGCCTATTTTTACTTTTAAAGTAATTAAAAATATAATTAATACGAAAGACATAGAAATTATTTCATAAACAAAATAGCCATAATTGTTTTTATATGATAGTAAAAAGATAATAATAATTAATAAGAAAATTAAAACATAATGCCTATTATTTTCTAAAAAAGATAAAATTGTATCTTTATAGCAAGAAATAAACATACCTAAGTTATAGCAAAGAATAGTATTATACCACCAGTCAAAGCCTCTCAATTTCATTGTTAAAATTATATAAACAAAAGAAAAAATTGTATTTAAAAGAAGTGCGCTTTTATTATCTTTTTTAAATATCTTAAACGAAATTAAAGTAGAAAAATACATACAAAAAGTTGCAAAGATAAACCAGTTACTATTTCCTATAGATTCCCATCCTAATAATGATAAAAGTATTGTTTTTATACTATAACTATTACCTATCATAAGATTTAGTAACATATATAATATCAAAGCAAGAAAAAAAGATATAAATAATTTTAGTATTCTGTTTTTAAAAAAATTATCAATATATTTTTTTTTACTTTTAATAGATTCATATATTCCATATCCAGAATAAAATAAGAAAGTTGTTACCATTAACTGACCTATTTTATCAAAAATATAATAATATATACTATCAAATTTCATATTAGTAGTTACATAAGAATTAAAATGACTAAATAAAATTAAACCAACAAAAAATCCATTTATCATAATTGTTCTTTCATGAGAAAGAGCAGATTTATCTACATTTTTTACATTTTTAAAACTTATTCCAATTAATGATAAAATCAAAAATATTATAAAAATATACAACATAAGTCTATCCTCCTATCACGCTGTTCATTTAACATTTTACTGTTTTTTACTAAAACAGAAGAATTACTTCCGTCCAAGTTTACAACTTTTACTACCACATATATCTTCATAATAGAAATAAAATCATCCATATCAATATCTTTAAAAGGAACCATTTTATTTCATCTTATATTAACTATGTTTGGTATAAATTCAACATAATCATTAATCTAAACCTATTAATTCTTTAATAGTTTTCATTTTTCAAGCATAATTTTACCTAACACTTCATAAATTAAAACCATTGGTAATTCTTTCCTTCAATATAGCATTGGCAATTTTTAAGTCAAATATTTTAGTAATTTTAATATTAGATTCTTCTCCCATAACTAATCCAACTTCTTCACCGTTTATTACAAAAGCTTTGCAAGCATCAGTCAAATCTTTTTGTTCTTCTTCCATTAAAGATTCAAAAACACTAATTAATTTACCTAACTTAAATGTTTGTGGAGTTTGTGCTTGATACATTTCACTTCTTAAAGGAATTTTTGAAATTTTATTTCCATCTTCCGAACATACTATTGTATCAGTTGCAGATATAACTGTACTTATAGCATCATATTCTTGAATTTTTTTTAAATTATCCTCAATAATTCTTTGACTGATAAAAGGTCTAACAGCATCATGTGTTAATACTATATCTTTATCATTTAGTCCAAATTGCTCAATTATAAATTTGCACCCATTATAAATAGTTTCGTTTCTACTTTTTCCTCCTACTGTTACATAAATATTATCATTATTAGGAACATATTTTTTCAATAGATCCTTGCAATAATTTACCCAATCAAAAGCACAGCAAACTACTATTTTATCTATATTTTTATTAATTAAAAACTGCTCTATAGTATGGATAACTATAGGCTTTTCTCCAAGTAATAAGTAAGGCTTTGGCATATTTGTATATCCCATTCTTTCTCCCTTTCCACCTGCAAGTACTAATGCATAATTCACTCTATTACCTTCTTTCATTTTACTTACTAACTAAATTATACCATATATTAACTTAGTAATAAAGATTTTTAAACATATTATAATTTAATAATTTACTTACTAGAATTCAAAATCATTTAACTTTAATTTATATAAAAAAAATAATCTACTATATAGACTATTTTTCTTCTTTTTTAGTTGTTTTCTTTGCTTTAGGTTCAGCTTTTTCTTTTACATCCTTAGAAGTAGAAGCCTTCTTTGTAGTCTTTTCAGCCTTTTCTACCTTCTCTTCTTTAACTTCCTTCTTAGCAGGAACATAAGTCTTTCCATCTAAAGCATCTTTAGCTATTTGTACTAAATCTTTGAATGCATCCATATTATCAATAGCAAGTTCACTTAACATTTTTCTATTAACATAAACACCAGCTATAGTAAGACCATTAATAAATCTTGAATAAGTTATATCATTGCTTTTACAAGCAGCATTAATTCTAGCAATCCATAATTTTCTAAATTCTCTCTTCTTTTGTCTTCTATCACGAAAAGCATAGCTTCCAGAATTCATAACTTGTTCATGTGCTGTCTTATATAATCTATGTTTACTTCCAAAATAACCTTTAGCTTCTTTTAATACTTTTTTTCTTCTTTTACGAGCAACAACTCCACCTTTGATCCTTGTCATAATATCTCCTCCTACACATTAAATCATATCTTTAATTCTTTTATAATCTGATTTATTTAATTCATTAGCATTTCTTTTTTGCCTATTAGTTTTAGCACTTCTCTTACCAGTATTATGTAAAACACCTTGTTTTGAAACAGTTATGCTTCCACTTTTTCTAATATTTAATACTTTTTTTAATCCTTTATGAGTTTTTTTCTTAATTTTTTTAACTTTTGTCATAAATCCTCCTTATTTCTTTGGTGTTATTTGCATAAACATTGTTTTACCATCTAATTTAGGTTGTAATTCAATATCTGCAATATCAGAAAGTTCATTATAGAATTTTATTAGAACATCACGAGCCAATTCAGGATGAGTAATTTGACGTCCTTTAAATCTAATACTAGCTTTTACTTTATCACCTTTTTCTAAACTCTTTCTAGCATTTCTAACTCTAGTATCAAAATCATGAACATCAATAGTTACAGACAAACGATATTCTTTAATATCTATCATTGTTTCTCTTTGCTTCTTTTGTTGTTCTTTAGTCTTCTTCTTCTTTTCATAACGAAACTTATTATAGTCCATAATTTTACATACTGGTGGATTAGCACTATCAGACATAAGAACTAAATCAAAACCAGCATAACTAGCTAAAGTCAATGCATCTTGTTTAGACTTCACTCCTAATTGCTCACCATTTGGTCCAATAACCATCATTTCCTTTGCTCTAATTTGTTCATTAATTGGGTTTTCCCTTTCCTTTGTTATATAAAACACCTCCAACAAAAATGAATACAGAAATATACTGTATTCATCTAATATTAACCTTAACAACTATCATATAATCATTCTGGCTCTTTACCTAAAGCTATAGCAATCAGGTGAGATAAATACATCTACTTTCCGTTTCTCGTTATTGATTATAAACTACATTTATATAAAAGTCAAGCACAAAAATTAATATTTCTCATAAATTATATTAGGTGATAAAATGATGAATAATTTTTTAAATTGCTTTAGATTATTTATAGGACTTAAATTTATTACATTCTTACTAACTATCCTAGTATCTATATTTTTATTTTATCAAATAATTATCACTATGTTCTTACCATGCTTTATTAATGTATTTATTATTTTAATAGAATATTTATTACTTATCTGTTTGTTTTTCTACACTGTATTCTTTTAAAAGATTACTAGTTTTATAAATATAATCCAGTAATTTTCTTATATTTATAACAGTCTTATATTCACTAACACTATATTCTATTTTATTAGGAATAGATATTAATGTATGAAATAAAATCATTTCTTCCTCTGTAAGAGGATATTTACTTAAATATTGTTTAAATATACTAGAAAAATCAAAATCCAAATAGTGATTATGATATAAATTTACTAAATCATAAATAGGCATATCTATCCTAGAATTATCCCAACTCACTAAATAAGGCTTATCACTTCTTAAATAATGATCTAAAGATAAATTATTATGGATATTTACCACTCTTATCTTTCTCTTATCTTTTATCATATCATACCATTTATCCAAATTATCTTTAGCATAATTTAACATAGAAAATATTATTGTTATATTTCTTGCTATTAAATAATTAGATGGTGACATATATATATTAGATTCAATATTAGTAATTAATTCTTCATAATACACATACAAGTCTTCAATCTGATTAGATATATTCTCATATATATATTTATAATTATCAATATCTACTTCCTTATAGAAAGTAGTTTTACTATGTAATAACGTTACCAAATTAACCATATCCGTTATTTTTTGTTCCCTAGGTTCAATAGTATCTTCAATATACTTATATTTATAATATTTATCACCAGATTCTATCACATCAGGAAAATAATCAAAAGATCTAGATAAAAGATAATTATAAGTATTATCCAAACTATTCCTCTTATTTTTTATAACATAACAATTATTACCATCTTCATTAACTATTTTAACAGATTTTTTAATAGTTATTTTATTTCTCATCCGAAGGAATAATTAACTTATCTCCTGACTTAATATCTTCTATATTATTATATTCCCCCAACAATTCCTTACTTATATTATATTTACTTATTATCCCATCTATAGTATCCGTATCCATTACCGTATAAACCTTATATGTAGCATAAGTTTCATTATCAGAAATATTCCCAAATATATTTATATTATTATTTTCATTAACAATAGTACTAGCCTCCGTCTCCATAGGCTCCTTATTTACCTCTTCAATAATATTCTTAGAAAAATCTATTGTATCTTCCAAAAAATCATTATCCATATCTATTCTACTATCTCCTTCTATTTCATCCATTTCTTTTAGTATTTCTCTCTTTTCATCAATTACTTCCTCTTCTTCAATTACTTCCTCTTCCTCATCAGGAATAATATCTCCATCAATATATAAATCAATATTTACTTTAAGTCTATTACTATCAATTAATTCATATCTAAAATCATCTATATCTACAACCATATTATCCCTTTCATATCTTACTCCCAAAGCAATATCAAAAGGTAATTCAAAACTAAATTTTTCCGTTTCTATATCTCCAATTAAATTCTTATAATCCCCTTCTATTATAAATTTACCAGATATAGCATCATCTGACTTCTGTATTTCATGTTCCAAAGATATTGACGTTATTTCACTAACTTTAGTTTTAAAACTCAAAACATTATTAAATGGTACTATCTTTTTCATATTTATCACCCTTTCATTAGAGTATATGCAACCATTACATTTTAAGAACTAGTTAATGGTATTTTTTTATTTATAGCATTAAGAATTAAATACAAAATATAAGAAAGAATACCCACCAATAAAAATATAAAAGAAGGATAATTAAATTCATTTATAATCCTATTAGTTATCTTAATAGTACTTATATAAGTAACTTTACTATTTATAATAAAAACTATTATCTTAGATATTATCTGTATAAATATACCAGTAAGAATAGATATAATAGATATTATCTTTACCATCTTTATTAAATCATTATTAATTATAAATAATAATAACAATAAAAAAATTATAATTATATATAAATAAATCATAATTCTCCTAAATAAGAAACCTCTATATCATATAAAAAATCATTTACATCAGTAATATATATATTTGACTTATCTATTATCTTATCCTTTAAATAACTAGGCATAGCCTCATCTTTATTGGTATATTCCAAAATAAGATTATATAACTCTTGATTAGATAATCTAGCACTATTATTTTTATTTATTTTATAATCTACTAAACTCTGCAAAACCAAATGTAAAGCCTCATTTAAACTATCTGATTGAATAATTATAGATGCCTCACTATCCGTAATATCAAGTTCATTCCTTACATTATAATAAGTATTATTATAAACACCATCATTATCCGTTACTAAATCAATAATATTAACTTCATTTACAATTTCTAACACCTCATTATTCTCTTTAACATTAACCACAACAGCATAAGTACTAGCAGAAACCAAAACTATTAATAACACTATAGATATAATCGTTGTCATTATTTTCTTTTCCATTATTATTCACCATTCATAGTATTAACAAAAAGAAAAAAACTATTAATAAATTATTAATAGCCTATATTATTAATTTCATCTTTCGCATAGTATTCCACAATAGTGTCACCCACTATTTTTATAACCGTATCATTAACTACCTTTAAACCATCCAAACCAGTTGCCTTTTTATTAGATACATCTGATACATAATTACTATTTAATCCTGAAGAAGTATCAACATTATATACCTTTTTACTACTAAGTTTAGAACTTACAATATTCTTATACATATTATTATCTTCATTAAAATCATAAAAATATACATAATATTCATCTTCTTTTTGTTTAAATATAGCACTAGCTAATATAGAATTTTCTACACCACTAGTATTTTCTTTAACCTCTTCTTTACTAAACCAATCTAATTCCTTAGTAATAAATAAAGCTGAAATAAAATAAACTAATCCAATAGACACTAAAACTATAACACAAGTAATAACTATCTTCTTAACATTATATTCCACTTTAATCTCTTCACTCTTTAAACTCTTACCTTCTCTTTTAGCTTGTTTTCTTCTTAATTCTCTTCCCATAATATACCTCCAAAATAATTATACACCAATATTTAAACAAAAGAAATAACAATTTACTTAATTAAATTACTACCTGTCATATCTTTTGGTACCAAAACACCCATTATATTTAAAATAGTAACAGCTATATCCGCTAATTTACCACTTTCTTTTAATTCATATCCCTTATCCATAATTATAAATGGCACTAAATTTGTCGTATGATTAGTATTAACACTACCATCATCATTAATCATAAGTTCACAATTACCATGATCAGCCGTCACAATCAATGTATAATCTCCGATATTCTTAATTATATCACCAAGACATTCATCCAATACCTCACAAGCCTTAATACCACTATCAAGTACTCCAGTATGTCCAACCATATCACCATTAGCAAAATTAAGTACTATTAAATCATAATTATTATTTAATTCTTTAAGTAACGTATCTTTTATTTTATAAGCTGACATTTCTGGCATTAAATCATAAGTTTTAACCTTCGGACTAGGAATTAATATCTTTTTTTCATTCTTTAAATCTAAATGCTTTCCCCCATCAAAAAAATAAGTAACATGCACATACTTTTCCGTTTCAGCTATTCTTAATTGACTTAAATTATTTTTTTCTATAACTACCCCTAAACTATTATCAAATTCTTCTTCTTTAAAAGCATTAGTACATATAACATCTTGTGATACAGGAAACATCGTAACTAACTTAATATTATCAGGTATATCCCTATCAAAACATTTAAATTCTTTATTAGTAAGAGAAGCAAATAATTCTCTCAATCTATCACTTCTATAATTATAAACAATCACAGCATCATTACTCTCTATCTTACCATCACGATTTATAACAGAAGGCATCATAAACTCATCTGTCATACCCTTTTTTTGATTATCATACCAAGCTTCTTCTATATCATGATAAATTTCTCCCTTAGACATAGTTAACATATCATAAGCCAACTTAACCCTATCAAAGTTATTATCTCTATCCATAGCATAATATCTACCACACAAATCAACAATTACACCAATTCTTAATTCTTTAATCTTATCTTCCAATAATTTTATATACTTAATACCAGAATCAATTGCCGTATCTCTTCCATCAGTAATTATATGAATATATACCCTATTAAAATTATTATTCTTACATAATTCCAATAAACTAAACAAATGATTAATATTAGAATGTATACCCCCATCACTAAGTAAACCAATCAAATGTAATTTAGAATTATTTTTTTTTGCATAATTAATAGCACTTAATAATTCAGAATTACCAAAAAATTCACCATTTCTAATACTTTCATTTATTTTCTCTAAAGATTGCTTCATTACTCTACCTAATCCAATATTAGAGTGACCTACTTCACTATTACCCATTTCTCCATCAGGTAATCCTACTTTACTACCACTAGCATGTAACATTGTATGTGGATAATTATTCCACAAATAATCCAAATTAGGAGTATTAGCAAGTCTAATAGCATTTCCAACCTTATTCCTTCTAATTCCTACCCCATCTAATATACATAATAATACTTTTTTCATATTATACCACCCTAATAATTTTACCATAATTAGAAAAAATAATCTATATTTTAAGAAAAAAAGAGACCCATTTTACTAGGTATCTCTCCAACTTAAAACTTAACTATTTTTCTTCTTTTTCTTCAGTCTTAGTTTCTTTTTTAGTTTCTTTTCCCTTTAACTTAGAATTAATCTCAGTTGTATTTTTACATATCGTAAGTAATATTAATGAAAACTCATATGTAAGTCTTAATAAAATATTACCAACTAATAATGTCATCAAGAACAACAAGAAATTAGTTCCAATTAAAGCAAATGAACTCAATGTAATATATAAAGCTAAAATTATATAAGTTACTTTAAGAATTGTTTCAAGAAACATTTTCTTAAAATGTAAGAAATCATATAACCAAACAAGAAAACCAGTATATTTACCTTCATTATTAGCACTTAAAAAAGTAAAATATACAAAAAGTCCACCCACAATGGCAAGAACAACAGAAACTATTTGCCAAGTTTGAAATCCTGATACTGAATTAACACCAATACCAAGATCTGTCATAGATGTAACATCATACATTTCTTTTCACACTCCTTTATTTAATTTTATCATAGTATTTAATTTTATCAACTATTTTTTTTCACTATTTTATTTTCTTTTATTCTCTCTTCATATTTCGTAGCATTTAATGCCATACCAAAGACAAATATATACGATAAAATATATAACCAAAACATAGTTACAATAATACTAGATAAATTACCATATAATATATCATATCTAGCAAAATATGTTATATATAATTTAAATACCCATGTAGCAATTACCCATATAACCGTTGTAAACAAAGCACCATATGTTGTATCACTACTTCTAACTTCTGATATAGCTGCTATCGTATATATTAACTTTATATTAAAGTATATTATTACAAATGTAATTGGCCACTTACATATATTAAATATCTTAATAACATCATTAACAATATTTTCCATAACATTAGCTTCCTTTAGCAAAGACAAAATATTATCACCAAAAACAGGTATTACTATCATAAATAGAAATAAAGTAATTATAACAAATAATAAGATAAATGATTTTACTCTATCTTTAATAATATTATTATTCTCTACCTTATACAAAGTATTAGAAGCCACAATTATTGCATACATTCCATCAGCCGATACTAGAAAAGCAAAAAAAGTAAATATACCAACATTAGTATCAAATCCTCTACCAGATATAACATCAATTATCACAGAAGCAGCCTGTTCTGGTAAAATATCCATCAAAAAATCTACTACAGAAGATATTGATAGGGAAAACTGCGATGCTATCAAAACTAAGATCGTAAACATTGGAACAATAGCGAGCATTATATAATAAGTAATTGAAGACGGTAAAAATAACAATTCCGTCTTTTCCAATGTTTTTTTAGTTTTCCCTATAATATTAGATAGTTTATTTTTCATATACTCACCTATCTTTATCTTTAGCCTCTCTCATCAATATTGTAGCCTCATTAATAGCATCATCTATCGTTTTTACATCATCAAGAATCATACTATAACCAAGTGAAGCACCATATTCATAAGGTAATTTCTTCAATTCTTTACTTAACTTTCTAGTATATTCAATAACACTCTTCTCATCATATCCTACCATATATACTAAAAATTCATTACCATCAGTTCTAATTATATCCGTATTTTCCATCTGACTATTAAGAAGTACACCAGCAGCCTTCTTAATAACCATATCCCCTTCTTCATGTCCATGACTATCATTAATAGTCTTAATATTATTTAAATCAATTATTAATATAGCTTGTGGATATATTACATTATCATCCCATTTTTTCATATTATAATTTAAATAATTTCTATTCTTAAGAGAAGTCATAACATCAATAAATTTCATCTTATCTTCTTTTTTCAATTTCTCTTTTCTATTCTTACGATTAAGTAACAAAAATAACAACACTACTAGTAAAATAGTAATACCAAGTATTATAAATAATGTCCTAATTAATATATTCCAATTACTCTGTGAACTAAGTATATAATCAGTATTATAATCATACCTAATATCCTTATAATTAGTAATACCCACATAATAATTAAATAATTCATAGAAAGTCTTATTTTTAGAAACATCACGAACTACAAATCTATATTCATCATCTAATACACCCTGATATATAATATTATATTTTCCAAATTTCTTATCCTTATAATAATTATACGTATCATAATCCATTATAACAATACTATCATTATCTATATTCCTTAATAAATCATCCGTATTTTTATAAGACTTAACCGCAATAGAATTATTCAACAAATAACTATGTAAATAACTATTTTCTACAACATTAACAGTCTTTCCCTTCAAACTCCTTATTGAATTAACAATATAACTATTCTTACTTAAAACAACGTATTCTTCCTTAAACAAAGATGAAGTTAATAACGTATCTATTCTAAGACCATCCGTCTTATAATTAGCAAATGCCAAATCCACTTCACCATTAGATAAAGCCTTCTTAAGCTCATTTATTGAATCATATTCCGTTATCTTAATATCAACATCAACCAAATCAATAAACCCATTAAGATAATTAGATAAAGTACCAACAAACTCCTTATTAACCGTATTTTCAAAAGGCATATTTACAACATACCCATAATTATATACAGAAGAATTATAGTTCCTACTTTCTTCTTCAGAAAAATTCTTAGATTTAAAAAACATCTTTAAAAAATTATCTTTATAATCATTAGCATAATCTCTATCTTTATATATATTATTATATTTTTTCATAATACTTAATAAAGTAGAATTATTATTAACAGTTAAAACATATTGTTTCTTTAACTCACTAATATGATATACAATATTTAAATCATTAGCAAGAATATCATCCATATACATAACATTAGGCAATGCAATATATTCAACATTACCATCTACCATAGAATTAATTAAATCATCAATATTATCATATGGAACATATGATATATTATTAACACCATATAAATAATAACTAACACTAGATATATCATTATTAAAAACACCCAATTTAGCACTATCAATATTCCTTATATCATCCAATAATTTATCTTCCTTACTAACAATAACATACTCATCCTCATACATCAAAATATCATTATCAGATAACTCATCATTATAATTTAATATTCTAAAAGCAGAATCCTTCAAATTACCATTATTATCACTAAAATAAGATACCCTATTAAAAGAAATACCATAATCTTTAGAAAAATCCTCTAAAAAAGAAAATATAATTCCCTCACCATTATACCCATATATAGGAACATCATTATATGTACTAATATCTATAACATTATTTTTATTCTTATTAATCCAATTCTTCTCTATTATAGAAAAACTAGAACTATCCTTAGTATAATTTAATACAAATATTATCAAAGAAACAATCATAATAGTAAAAATACTTGATAATATTATAACTCTATTTGTCTTATTCTTTTTCATTATTCCTCCTAATTCTTAGAATAACTTATATAATCATGCAAATGATGCTTAGTCCCTGCAATTTTATATTCTAAGGTATCCTCCTTATCATCCTCTTCTTGAATTAGTAAATATTCTAAATCATAATCTTCCAAAACTTCCTTATCAAATAATTCAAGCGTACCATTAGCTATCTCTAAAGCCTTATTCTTATTCGTACTATTCTTATATTTAATATTTATTATAATTATCTTTCCCTGTATTCTAATATTAACACTAGATACTTCCTCTTTCTCCTCAATAGCATTAGTAACTTTCTTTATTTCACCATCACTAATCTTTTCTATATTATTAAGCCTATTACCATATACACCACCATTTTTTGACAAAAACATCTTACTACATATTATAATTAATAATATAAGCAAAATGAATGCCAATCCACCAACAATAGTCAATCCCTTATGTCTTTTTAATATTTCCATATTACCTCCAATATATTGTATTATACTATAAATACATTTATAATGCAATTATATTCTTAAAGTTTATTCATAGTAGTAACACATAGTGACCCCTTAATATTAGACATATTTTTAAAACATGATAAAATATTCAGTCATAAAGGAGACGAAACACTATGTTTACTAGTTATAAAGATATGTATGATTCTATTGATGATCCAAAAAAAATCATTAACAAAAGAGGCTCTATAAAATCCGGTGTGGAGTAAAATTTACATAGTTCATTATAAAATAAGGGAGAAATCATAATTT
>OLGE01000215.1_pt1 | contig 71754 bp, 60 predicted proteins | sample 1605151 | NCBI WGS metagenome assembly OLGE01 (sample SAMEA3888912, study PRJEB22519) | human gut metagenome | biome: human gut; feature: human-associated habitat; material: faeces | place: Denmark | collected 2010
TAAATTAAAAATAATGGTCAAAATATTTGGATTTTAACATAGAAAGCGATTTGGGTTTAACTTTCTTATTTATCAATAAGCCGCAGCGGTAAAGTAGCTGTTATTTTATATTTTTCAGCAAAAACACGGCGCATGAAACACAACCACACACTTACACGCATTACACTCATTATGCTTTTATTCCGATCAATTCCTGCCACAGCACAATTCAAGCTCATCGACGAACAGGACGGCAAACCAGTTGCCGGTGCCTACATATTCAGCAACACGGGCAGCCTGTTGTGCGTCAGCAGCGGCGACGGCAGCGTGAAGAAGCTTGACGGCACTGTCACAATAAGCGACCTTGCACACGAAACAAAGACGGTGGACGCATCAAAGACCAGCGGCACAGTCAGCCTGAGCCCCAAGGCCTACACCCTGCCGAATGTGATGGTGAACCGAGCGGAGTATGTGAAACTGAGCGGGGCGTTCCGCGACATCTGCCGCAACAACGGCAAGACAATACTTTACCGCGAGGGACTGTCCGACTTCTACATCAACATGAAAACGGGAAAGATAAAACGGCGTGTGCGTGCATGCAGACAATACGAAATTCCGGGACTACGCAAACTCGTAAACTTCAACATTGCCATTCTCGGAGAAGCACGTTCCACCGACCTGTCACGCATACGGTACATAAAGCGCGACTCCGTGAGCGGCATCAGCGGCGACTCCACATTCTACAAGTCGCACTACGGAGGTAAAACAACCGACAGCGCAATAATATACATCGACACCCACCGCAGTGGTGTCTATCGCCACATCATCGACAACACGAAATACAGACGCAGCAACAACATGATGCACAAGACGAAGGTAAACCTGTGCGACTGGACCTTCACGAGCAAGGAGGAGACATGGAGCACACTCGTCTCTTTCAGAAAGATATACAATTATGATTACAAGCCGCTGCCAACAAAAGAATTCATAGCCGCCGAAGAGATGAGCGACTATGTGGTGACGGGCGTATGCACACTCACCGGCGAACAGGCGCAGACCGAAATGAAGGACCGAAACGAGACTGCCGACTTCACACTACCCGACTGTCTGCCAACCATCCCCTACGACATAGCGAAAGAGACACGGGGACTGGTAAGAAAGAAATTCTGGGAAATGTAGAAACGACCGAATGGCATACCCGCCGAAACAACGAAAATCCCTGGCACATACATAATGATGTGCCAGGGATTCTTGTTTTTATCGTAATCAGGCAAAGCCTGTCAAGGCATTGTCCTTTACTTTGTCATGTCGTTGAATGTTGCAACGCGGTTGAACTCAACCTGCTCGAAGAGCTTGTCTGTCGCACCCATACCTGTAGCCTTCAGACGGTCGGCAGAAATCTTGTACTTCTTGACGAGAGCCTGCTTTACAGCCTCAGCACGGGCGATGGAAATCTTCTCGTTGATTTCCTTTGAACCCTCCGGAGAAGCGTAGCCCTTGATTTCGACCTTGGCGTCCTTGTGGTTCTTCATGTAGTTGGCAATAAGTTCGATCGGAGCATACTGTGCTGCATCGATAGTGGTCTTTCCCTGACGGAAAAGCACTGTGGGCTGCAGGTTTGTAGCTGTTGCCGGCTTTACATATACGGGCTGGTTCTTCTTCTTGTTGCACTCGTCGAGAGCGTTCTGAAGGTCGGCGATAGTCTTGTCCTTGGCTGCAAGCTCTGAATCCTTGCCGTCAAGTTCACCGCGCAGACTGTTCACCTGTGCGTTGAGAGCGTCGATTTCCGACTGGTCGCGCAGGGTTGCCACAGTGAAGTTGTGCGAACCGTTGCTATTCTTGAACTTGTAAATCAAGCCGGCGTTGAGCTGCACGGCAGAACGGTTGAGGTTGTACTGCACATCCTGATAGCCGTCGCCATTGAGAGCGTAGTTGATAGAAGGCTCGATGTAGAACTGCCATGCCTTTTCCTTGCCGAGGTTGAAGGCGAAGTCGATGCCCACCTTTGATGTGAGGTTATCCTGCTTCCAGTCGCCTGTGGGGCTGCCGAAGCGGTGTCCCCAACCCATACCATAGAGAGCAATCACCTCAAAGTTGCGCGGTGTGCCTTTGTAGCCGCCGAACCAGTTGCTGAGGTTCACTGTTCCGAGGAGTGAGGTGTTGAGGTTGTTCACAAACGTACCGGTAGTGAAGCCGTTTGTAGTCTTGAAGTAGGCGTTGCTCTCCACTGCCAGACCGAACACCGGCGTGAAGTTGCGGCCGAGACGGATGCCGAAGTTAGGAGTGAGGTCCTGAGCCCAAGAAGCATGACCTGTAGCCTTTGTGGCCACGCCGGCGTTGATGCCGAGGTAGAAGTTGTCGAATGTCTTGCTTTCTGTCACTGTCTGCGCCGACACAGACACTGCCATCGCGGCAGCTGCGAACAATGCTGTAATCTTTTTCATAATTAATGTCGTTTTAAAATGATGCGAATACTAATCCGCTATATTAACTGCTTGCAAAATTAAGGAATTTTTGATTAATACCCCAAAAAATCCACTATTATTTTGAAATAACGAACACAGAAAAGGAACTTTATAGCAATCTTCTTAGCCCTTTTTATCATTTTCAATCCTTTTTGGCGACTATTGTGTGACAAAAGGGTCGCAGAATAGTGTGAGCATACTACAAAAAAAGGACTGGGAGCATCACTGCTGCCAGTCCCCAATAATTAGAGAGTTATAAAAAATTAAGTTTCTTTTTTACTGTATTCTTCATGCCGACGGCACATCAGTCCATCTTACGCATGATTTTCATACCCTCTTCCACGGCCTGCATGTTGAGAGGAATGAGTCCGTGGTGACGCTCAGGAAGCGTCTTGTAGAGAGCCTTGTTCAAGCCCTTGGTGCTCACGATGGGACACACTTTGAGCAGTCCGCCGAGCACAATCATGTTGAACACCTTCGAATTCTTCATCTCCGCAGCCTTGTCCATGGCATCGATGCGATAGACACTGATGTCCTTGCGTGTGGGCGGATTGATGATTCCGAAGCCGTCGTAGATGAGGATGCCACCCGGCTTCACCTTCGACTCAAACTTGTCGAGCGAAGGCTGGTTGAGCACGATGGCCACATCGTATTGACTGAGGATGGGCGATGAGATGCGCTCGTCGCTCACTATGACAGTGACATTGGCCGTTCCGCCTCGCTGTTCGGGGCCGTAAGCCGGCATCCATGTCACTTCCTTGTCTTCCATAAGTCCGGAGTAGGCAAGAATCTTACCCATAGAGAGCACTCCCTGTCCTCCGAAGCCTGCTATAATGATTTCTGCTTTCATAGGTTTGTCGTATCTTTTAAGTCGCCCTTAGGGTATTGTTTGAACATATTCTCTTCCATCCACTCGTAGGCTTTCACCGGACTGAGTTTCCAACCACTGTTACATGTGGCTACGATTTCCACCAATGACGAGCCTTTTCCCTCCATTGAGGCGGTGAATGCCTTCTTTATGGCAGCCTTGGCCTTGCGTATTGATGCTACGCTCTCCACGCTCTGGCGTGTCACGAAGCATGTGCCTGGCAGTGTCACCGCCATTTCCGAAAGGTTGAGCGGATAGCCGTGCAACTGCGGGTCGCGTCCGTAGGGGCATGTAGAGGTTTTCTGTCCGATGAGAGTTGTCGGTGCCATCTGTCCGCCGGTCATACCGTAGATAGCGTTGTTTATGAAGATGAGCGTGATGTTCTCGCCACGGTTGAGTGCGTGTATGCTCTCTGCCGTACCGATGCACGCCATGTCGCCGTCGCCCTGATAGGTGAACACGAGGCGATCAGGCCACAAACGCTTGATGGCGGTGGCAAGAGCAGGAGCGCGTCCGTGCGCAGCTTCATGCCAGTCGATATCTATGTAATTGTAGGCGAAGACCGCGCAGCCCACGGGACTTACGCCGACTGTCTTTTCCTGCATTCCCATTTCGGCAATGACTTCAGCCACAAGCTTGTGCACCATGCCGTGAGAACAGCCTGCACAATAGTGCATGTGGTTGTCGTTGAGAAGTTCCGGCTTGCTGTAAACCAGATTCTCGGGTGATATTATGTCGTTCATACCAATTTCTCCTTTAATACTTTAACCATTTCTTCGGGCTCAGGCACGATGCCGCCAAGTCGTCCGTAGTGTACAACGGGTGTTACACCGTTTACGGCGAGACGCACATCATCCACCATTTGTCCTGCATTGATTTCGGCTACGAGTACGCCTTTCACATTCTTTGCAGCAGCGGCGATTTCCTTTTCGGGGAAAGGCCACAGGGTTATCGGGCGCAGAAGTCCCACCTTGATGCCTTCTGCACGCGCCATTTCGATTGCCTTTTCAGCAATACGCGCTGCACTTCCGAATGCCACAATCATGTATTCGGCATCGTCCATATACTTGGTTTCGTAGCGGACTTCGTTGTCACGGATAGTCTGGTATTTCTCCTGCAAGTGCAGGTTGCGCTGCTCCATCACCTCAGGCTTGAGTTCAAGCGAAGTGATGACATTGATTTTGCGCATTCCCTTGCGACCGTTTGCAGCCCAAGGACACTCTTTGAGAATCTGTTCTTCGGTACGACGCGGCTTCATCGGTGGCAGCACCACCTTCTCCATCATCTGTCCTATCACACCGTCGCTGAGAATCATAACGGGTGTGCGGTACTTGAATGCAAGGTCAAAAGAGAGATCAACGAAGTCGGCCATTTCCTGCACAGAACTTGGAGCAAGCACGATGATGTAATAGTCACCGTTGCCACCGCCTCGTGTTGCCTGAAAATAGTCGCTCTGTGAAGGCTGGATTGTTCCCAAACCGGGACCTCCGCGCTGCACATTGACGATGACTCCCGGTACTTCGGCGCCTGCCATATAGGAGATACCCTCCTGCATCAGCGACACGCCGGGGCTCGACGATGATGTGAGCACCTTTTTGCCTGAACCGCCACCACCATAAATCATGTTGATGGAGGCCACCTCACTCTCTGCTTGCAGCACCACCATACCAGTGGTTTCCCACGGTTTCAGTTCGGCAAGCGTTTCAATAATTTCTGTTTGCGGAGTGATGGGATAGCCGAAATAGCCGTCCGCACCGCATCTGATGGCAGCGTGGGCAAGAGCCTCGTTGCCTTTCATAAGTTTTACTTCCTGTTCTGCCATAGCAATTAATCCTCCATCTTTTTCCTGTAAACCGTGATGCATCCGTCCGGACAAACGATTCCGCACGAAGCACAACCAATGCACTCTTCAGGATGCACAGCCTCTGCATAGGAGTAGCCGTGCACATTGACGGCCTTCCGGGCGAGGGCAATGACATCTTTGGGGCAAGCCACTACGCATAGCGAGCAGCCTTTGCAGCGGTCGGTATTGACCACTATGGCACCTTTGATTTTTCCCATGTTAGTAAGTTTTTTAAGTGAAACCGCATCGGCAGGTGAGCTTTCCTACTCATGAAGAGCGTATGGGCTGCGCAAGAGCAAACGCTGTCTCTATTTTCATTTAAGGGTTGTAAAAGTCCTTGCAATAGAAGCTGAGTATGTCGTCGAGCATTCTTTTGGCTTCAACAGCGGGCGACTCAGGGTCGAGTGCTATTGCTTCCAGATAGTTGTCGAGCGCATGCTTCCAGTCGCCTTTGCGACGATACTCGTTGCCAAGGTTGTAGAATTCTTCAGCTGTCACTTGTAATATTCCTTTTTATAAGCCGACAATGTGTTCTTCATAAGCGAGCAGATGGTCATAGGCCCTACTCCTCCCGGAACGGGAGATATGAACGAACATTTCGGTGCAACTTCATCATACTTCACATCGCCGTTGAGACGATAACCGCTCTTGCGGGTGGCATCGGGCACACGGGTGGTGCCCACATCGATGACAACGGCTCCTTCCTTCACCATATCGGCTGTAACGAAGTCGGGACGGCCTATCGCCGCCACCACGATGTCGGCTTTGGCGCATTCCTCCTTGATGTTTGCGGAGTGCGAATGGCACACTGTCACCGTGGCGTCGCCGTAGCGTTTCTGCATCATCAGCTGCGCCATCGGATTGCCCACGATGTTGCTTCTGCCGAGCACCACGCATTTCCTGCCGGAGGTCTGTATGCCGTAACGCTGCAAGAGCGTCATTATTCCGAGCGGAGTGGCGGATATGAAGCACGGCAGTCCTATCGCCAGACGACCCACATTGACGGGATGAAAGCCATCGACATCCTTGCGGTAGTCGATTGCCTCTATCACCTTCTGCTCGTCGATATGCTTCGGAAGCGGCATCTGCACGATGAATCCGTCGATGGATGCATCGCCGTTCAGTCTGCCGACGCAAGCCAAAAGCTCCTCTTCCGTCACATCGTCCTCATAGCGTATGAGTGTCGATTCAAAGCCACACTGCTCGCATGCTATAACCTTGTTCTTGACGTATGTCTCCGAACCGCCGTCGTGTCCCACCAGCACGGCAGCCAGATGCGGACGGCGTCCGCCTTCTGCCACGATGGTCTCCACCTCGTTTGCGATTTCCTGCTTTATTGCCGCAGCTGTAGCCTTACCGTCAATAAGTTGCATATTGTCTTTTTTATTTTAGAAATACGGTGGATACGGCGTTTTGCCTGCAAGTGAAAACCATGTGAACCAACGCTTCACTCAATCATGGCAACGGTTTCCCGCTCCTCCGGTTTCTGTATTTTCCGAATACTTAATTTAGAATTTCGGCATTCCGGGCATTCCTTTCATCTTGCCCATCATGCCTGCCATTTTCGCCATATTGGTGCCTGTCACCATCTTCATCATCTTGCGTGTCTGGTCGAACTGCTTTATGAGACGGTTCACATCCTGAATGTTTGTTCCGCTACCCTTTGCTATACGCATACGGCGGCTTTGGTTAAGAATTTCAGGGTTGGCACGTTCCTTCGGCGTCATGCTCTTTATTATGGCCTCAATTCCCTTGAATGCATTGTCGTCTATATCAACATCCTTTATGGCTTTGCCCACTCCCGGAATCATTGCGGCAAGGTCCTTGAGGTTACCCATCTTCTTTATCTGTTCAATCTGTCCGAGGAAATCGTTGAAATCGAACTTGTTCTTCTGTATCTTCTTTTGCAGACGGCGTGCCTCTTCCTCGTCGAACTGCTCCTGTGCGCGTTCTACAAGGCTCACAATGTCGCCCATTCCGAGTATTCGGTCGGCCATGCGTGAGGGGTGGAACACATCGATTGCCTCCATCTTCTCGCCTGTTCCGACGAACTTGATGGGTTTTGTCACTACCGTACGGATGGAGAGTGCGGCACCGCCGCGTGTGTCGCCGTCGAGCTTTGTGAGCACCACTCCGTCGAAATCCAGGCGGTCGTTGAACTCCTTCGCGGTGTTCACGGCGTCCTGTCCTGTCATAGAGTCCACGACGAAGAGTGTCTCATCGGGATTGATGGCGTTCTTGAGATTGTAGATCTCGGTCATCATTTCCTCATCGACAGCAAGTCGTCCGGCAGTATCGACGATTACCACATCGTAGCTTTTGGCCTTGGCTTCACGGATAGCGTTGTTTGCTATCTCCACCACGTTCTTGTTGTCGGGTTCTGAATAAACGGGTACGCCAACCTGCTCGCCTACGACCTTGAGCTGGTCGATGGCTGCGGGACGATAGACGTCGCACGCTACGAGCAGCGGATTCTTGTGCTGTTTATGCTTGAGCATGTTGGCAAGTTTTCCGCTGAAGGTGGTCTTACCAGAACCTTGGAGTCCGCTCATGAGCACGATTGAGGGACGGCCGTTGAGACGCAGCTCTGCCGCTTCGCCTCCCATGAGTTCCGCCAGTTCGTCGTGTACAATCTTAACCATAAGCTGACTTGGCTTCACCGCCGTGAGCACATTCATTCCGAGTGCCTTTTTCTTGACAGTGTCGGTGAATGATTTCGCCACCTTATAATTAACATCGGCATCGAGCAACGCGCGTCTTACATCTTTCAAGGTCTCGGCTACGTTGATTTCCGTAATCTTGCCTTCACCTTTCAGAATCTTGAAACTGCGTTCCAGTCTGTCGCTTAAATTTTCGAACATATCTAATTCAGAATTTTAATTTGTTATTGTAAAAGTACAGGAGCTGTCTGTTCCGGTCCGCCCGCCGTCTCCGCCCACTCTGCATACCATGCATTTTAAGGTGTGCGCCGACACCTGTCGCGGAGCCTTGGCGTCTGTGCCGATTTCCGTATCGCACGAATCGCTCCCTCATACTGCAAAAGTAAACAATAATTGACGAAACAGAAAGACATCTGTAAGTTATTTAATGTATTTTAAAACTGTTTCCGCACAAAACGCCCATTCACCGGCAAAGTATGCCGTAAAACAATGCGCATTATGTCAGTCGAAGCCCGACAGAGCTGCCAAACTCATGCCAGCATCACATTGCCGTCCTCGGCATAAACCGCCTCTTCGCTGATGAGGCACTCGAGAGCCTCACCAAGCACATCGCGCGGGATGCCGAGCGAAAGAAGCGAGGCAGCGGCATGGGGCTGTCCGTCGGCGAGGAATGCGAGTATGGCCGACCTTGCCTGTTCCGAACGCGACTCCTTCACGGCTGTCTTCATGCGTGCGGCACACACGTCGCAGTGTCCGCAATCGGTAGTCTTCTCCTCGTCGAAGTATCGCAGGAGCTGGCGGCTGCGGCACACCTCGCTGTTGGTGGCATAGCTCACCACAGCCATGATGTTCTTTTCGAACTGCATCTTGCGGTCCTCATAGACCGAAGGTGGTATCACGAGCAGAGAAGTCTCCACACGGTCTGTCAGATAAGTGATTGTGGGCATACGGCGCTGCGGAATGAAATGCACTATGCGGCGCATGCTAAGTCCCTTCAGCACGAGATAGACCTGCTGCGTAGTGAGTCCCGCCTTGCTTGCTATGTTGTCCTCGTTGATGAAGACATAGTCCACAAAAAGTCCCGAATAGTTTCTCAGCATGGTCATTATGACGGCATCCTCTATGGGCGAAAGGTCAGTGAGACGGTAGAGTTGGTCGCGGTCGAGCGTGAAGCGCAGGCGTGCCTTCACATCGGGGTCGGCATCGTAGTCGAAGTAGCCGGCATTGCTCAGCACGCGCAATGCCGAATCGACGGTGAGCGGATAATGATGGAATGCGCGACAGAACTTGTCGATGTCGAAAGCAAAGATGTGCCCTCCCCCACTGCCTGTGCCTATCTGGAAGAAGTAGGCAATGTGCTCATAGATGTCGGCGATGAGCTGCTTGGGCGGATATTCGTTGTCGATGCGCCGTTCAAGCTTGCGATGGTCGGACGAATTATAAAGCAGTACGGCATACGACCTGCCGCCGTCTCTGCCGGCACGCCCCGCCTCTTGAAAGTAAGCTTCAATGGAACTCGGACAATCAATGTGTATGACAAGGCGCACATCGGGTTTGCCTATGCCCATGCCGAAGGCGTTTGTTGCCACCATGACGCGTTTCTGTCCGTCGCTCCACGCCTTCTGCCGTTCGTCCTTCACGGAGTTTTCGAGTCCGGCATGATAGAATGTTGAACTGATGCCGTGCTCCTCAATGAACTTGCTCACCTCCTTCGAGCGGTTGCGGCTGCGCACATAGACGATGGCGCTGCCGGCGACGGAGTTGAGGATGTGCATCATCTCGTCGGGTTTGTTCATGGTCTGGCGCACTATGTACGACAGGTTGCTGCGCTCGAAACTCATGCGGAACACGCACTCCCTGCGGAATTCGAGGCGTGCCTGTATGTCGGCTATCACCTTTGAAGTGGCGGTGGCGGTGAGGGCGAGCACGGGGACGTCGGGCTTCAGGCGGCGTATGTCGGCTATATGCAGATAGGACGGGCGGAAATCGTAGCCCCACTGACTGATGCAGTGTGCCTCATCGACGGTTATGAAGCTCACGTTGATGCGGCGGAGCTTCACCTTGAAGAACTCCGACGCGATGCGTTCCGGCGACACATACAGTATCTTGGTGTTGCCCATGATGCAGTTGTCGAGCGTCGTCACCGTCTCGCGGCGTGTCATACCCGAATAGATGGCTGCCGCAATGATGCCACGCCGCCGCAGAGCCATGACCTGATCCTTCATGAGGGCTATGAGCGGCGTTATGACGATGCACACGCCCTCCTTGGCAAGGGCAGGCACCTGGAACGTGAGCGATTTGCCGCCACCCGTCGGCATAAGCCCCAACGTGTCGTTGCCCTCGGCTATGCTGCGTATGATGTCGCGCTGGATGCCACGAAAATCAGCGTAGCCCCAGTTGTCGTGCAGAATCTTCAGATATTCTTTCTCGTCGTAGCCCGGCATGGTTGTTTTATGGGTTAAAAAGGATTGAAATTTCAGTAGGTTTTCAAACAAGGCTTCTTTGCATTGCAAACAAGACTTCTTTGTTCTCTAAACAAGACTTCTTTACATCGCAAATAAGCCTTGTTTGAAAACGAGGTAAAAAGGCTATGTCTGAAAATAAAAATTGCTGTGACACGAAACCGCATGATTCCCTGTCACAGCAATGAATTATGTTCAGATTTCATCCTCTTCCGTTGGTCGTATGTCCTCAATCTGGAGCTGCACCAGATTGCGCTTGAAAACGTTGTCCTCAAGTGTATAAGCAATGTCGAAACTGCGCTTCGACTTGATGTATCTTGCCGACGCGCTCTGCCCGAAGGCTATTCCATTCACCACATCGCTCGACTTTGAATCGACTAATTCGAGCTTGATATGCTCCTGTTCGCGACCCACTACCTTGCTTGTGCCGTAGTCATAGACACCGACAGTGCAGAACACCGGCTTTGTGTTGCACGGTCCGAATGGTGCGAAACGCTTCAGGTCGTTATGCAGACGCTTCGTGATGTCCTTGAAATCAATCATGGCATCAATGCGCAGGTTGGCCTCCGTCTGTTCCGGCTGTATGTGTTCATCTACATATTGCTGGAAGCGTTTGCGGAAAGCAGGTATGTCGTCCCAGCGCAGGGTGAGTCCGGCAGCGTAGGTGTGGCCGCCGAAATTCACGAGCAGGTCGCGGCAACTCTCTATCGCCGAATACACGTCGAAGCCCGTGACACTGCGTGCCGAGCCGGTGGCGAAGTCGCCGTCGCGTGTGAGAACCACCGTCGGACGGAAGTAGATTTCCGTCAGTCGGGAAGCAACAATGCCTATCACGCCCTTCTTCCAGTTGGCATCGTAGAGCACGATGGACGACTGGTGGCGCTGACTTTCAAGGCGCGACACGATGTGGTTGGCCTCCTCTGTCATCTGTTTGTCAATGTCCTTGCGCTTTTCGTTGTAGCAATCGATGTGCTTCGCCTTGCAGAGTGCGCTCGAAAAGTCCTTCTCCACGAGCAGATCCACGCTCTCCCTGCCGCTCTCCATACGTCCCGACGCATTGATGCGCGGACCTATCTTGAAGATGATGTCGCTCATGGAGAGTTCCCGTCCGTTGAGTCCGCAGATGTCGATGATGGCCTTCAGACCTATGCTCGGATTCTGGTTGAGAATTTTCAGACCGTGGTATGCCAGTATTCGGTTCTCGTCTGTCACGGGAACGATGTCGGCAGCGATGCTCACGGCACACATGTCGAGCAGCGGGATGAGGCGCGAAAAGGGTATGCCGTTGTTCTTTGCGAAAGCCTGCATGAGCTTGAATCCCACGCCGCAACCGCACAGATGCTTGAACGGATAGGTGTCGTCCTTGCGCTTGGGGTTGAGTATGGCGACGGCAGGAGGCAGGACTTCGTCGGGCATGTGATGGTCGCAGATGATGAAGTCGATGCCGAGACTCTTGGCATAGGCTATCTCATCAACGGCCTTTATGCCGCAATCGAGTATGATTATGAGCTTCACTCCGGCCTCATGCGCATAGTCTATTCCTTTCATGCTCACCCCGTAGCCTTCCTCGTAACGGTCGGGGATGTAGTATTCAATGTTGGAATAGAATTGCTGTATGAACTTATATACCAGCGCTACGGCCGTACATCCGTCCACATCATAGTCGCCATACACCAGAATGCGCTCCTTGCGCCCCATGGCATCGTTGAGCCTGTCCACCGCCATGTCCATGTCTTTCATCAGGAAGGGGTTTATCAGGTCGGCAAGCTGTGGATGGAAGAAGCGCTTCGCCGCCGGCTCCGTGGTGATGCCACGCTGTATGAGCAACTGTGCGAGAATAGGGCTGATGTTCAGCTTGGCCCCCAGTTCCTCGGCAAGTTGCCTGTCTTTCGGTGCAGGCGGTGTGTAATTCCATTTGAATAGCATTTATCTTGTCTTTTTTTGTTTCTTTGATTCAAGGCGGTTTGCGCGTCGGGGGTGAGAATAATCGGCGTATCTGGCTGCAGGGAGATGCTGTCTTGCCATGACATGCCGCAAGTACGCGAAAGGGCAAACCGCGTGTAAAATTACAAAATAAAAACGGAACAATAAAGAAATGCGTGCTAATTATATAAAAATACTCCCCACGAATGCGCTGTAACCGTATGCTACACATTCAACCCAAATCGGTCATTAGACCAAAACAAGCGTATTATAAAAGAATTTTTCTTTCTTTTCCACCCTTCTCCGCCTTTGTTTCGTCATCTTGCCGCCGTTCGCGTTTCGCCATAGCCCGCTATGGCTTCAACACAAACGTTGCAATCTGCTCGAAACAAAGACGAAGCTGAGTGGAAATCTAATGACCGATTTGAGTTCAAGGAGAGCAACAACAATGTCTGCGTACGCCTTGTGCAGCGTAAACGAAAAAGCCACATTTGCATGACAACGGCATGCCTAACGGCGCACACCCTGTTTTTTTCGTCATGCAAATGTGGCAAAATATCATGAAAGAACGACAACCTTAGTCGCCGATACCCTTCTTGACAACAGCTTCCTCCATCTTCTTGAGGATGTCAGCAGGGATTGCATTCTTGTTCACCATGTAGTCCATGGTGTTGGCAATGATGTAGTTCTTTGTCATGTACCAGATACCTTTGTAGTCGCCGGTCTCACCCCAAGAGTTCTTCACCATGTAGTATTCCTTGCCGTTCTGGTCCTTTGCGATACCGAAAATGAGCATTCCGTGGTCGTCGGTGAGTTCCCAGTTGTCGAAACGCTCCTGACGCTGTACGGGAGTAGGCTCGAGTTCGGGAACGGTGCAGCCGAGAGAGTCGATGATGCTTGTGCGCTTTGCAGGAGCAAGCTTAAGCCAACGTGCCATGTCGCTGCCTGAAAGGCTCTCTGCCTTCTTTGTATCCACGAAGTAAGCCAATCCCTTGCGTGTGAAGCCGGGTTCGCTTACATCGCCGCCCCAAGCCACTGTGTAGCCGTTCATGACAGCGTTGTCGATGATGCGTGCCATATCTTCCATGGGAAGATTCCATGACAATGGGTTGCGCCAGTTGTCCTGTACCTCAACAGCATACTGTGAATAGTAAGGATGGTGTGTGTAGCTTGTGATGGTAACATAGTCGTTCCAGTTGAGACCGAGGCTTGCAGCAAACTGCTTCGGAGTATATTCCTTACCCTCATAAGTGAACTTTTCGGGGCATTTGCCAAGGTAAGCGTCGAGAATACCCTGCAATCCCACCTTCCACTGGCTTGAGATTTTCTTCTCTTTGCTCTTGGAGATGCCTGCAACATAAGGCTCAAGCTGACCGAAGAACTCGTTGAAGTTGTTCAGAGAGTCGCCGTAGAGCGAGCCCGGGAAAGGCATTGCGTCCTCCGGACAGATACCGTGGTTTCTCAGAACATGAAGCACATCGTAAGCAGAACCGCCCTGTGCGAACTGGCAGTCGCCGTGCAGACGCACCACCTGAATGGCACGTTCCATGTAGTCCTTGTTGGCAACGAACGACTCGCAAAGGTCGTATGTCTTGCCAGTAGCCTTGAGGATTTCAGCCTCAAAGAACGAGATTGTGGAGTAATCCCAGCACGTACCGCTGCGATTCTGGTCCTTGATACTTGTGATGGGGTTTTCCTTCACCACGGTGAATACTGGCTTGTTGCTTTTCACAGCCTTCTTAGGCTTAGCATTTACGCCTGTCGCAAGAACAGCGAGAAGCGCAAGAGTCAAGATTTTCTTCATTTTTTGTTACTATTCTTATTTAAGTTTAAAATCGGTTTCAATGGTTTCCTTTATCAATTTTCAGCCATGAACGCCTCGACATCCTTGGGATGATAAGGAATGCGCTCCTTGCCTATGAAGCGGCAACCGTCTTTTGTGATGAGGACATCGTCCTCAAGGCGTATGCCTCCGAAGTCCTTGTAGGTCTCAATCTTGTCGAAATTGAGGAATTCGGCACAATGTCCGGAAGTTTTCCAGTCGTCGATAAGAGCCGGAATGAAATAGATTCCGGGTTCATCGGTAACTACAAAGCCCTCTTCAAGACGGCGTCCCATACGCAGACAGTTGGTTCCGAACTGGTCGAGGCGTGGGCGTGTCTCTTCGTCAAAGCCCACGTTTATCTGGTCAAGGTTCTCCATGTCGTGCACATCCATGCCCATCATGTGTCCCAATCCGTGCGGCAGGAACATGGCATGAGCACCTGCGGCCACGGCTTCGTCGGTGTCGCCCTTCATGAGTCCGAGTTCCTTCAGACGCTCAGTCATAAGGCGGCACACGGCAAAATGCACATCCATGTACTTCACTCCTGGCTTCGCCACATCGAGGACATAGTCGTGACAGGCCTCTACGATGCTGTAAATCTCAAGCTGACGCTGTGTGAACTTGCCATTGACAGGATATGTACGGGTGTTGTCCGAGCAGTAGTTGTTTATTGTTTCGGCTCCTGCGTCGCACAATGCGAGCCTGCCGCTTTCGAGAACAGCCATCGACGGGTTGCCGTGCATAATCTCGCCGTGCTGGCTGAAGATTGTCGGGAAACTCACCATAGCTCCGTATGAGTGTGCCACGCCATCCACCTGTCCGCCGATATACTTCTCCGTCAGACCCGGTTTTGTAAGCCTCATCGCCGTTGTGTGCATCTTGTAGCCTATCGTTGCGGCACGCTCCAGTTCCTCAATCTCCTGCTGTTCCTTTGTGGAACGCATCTTTACTACGGCGTTTATCAGCTCCATGCTTGCCGATTCCTTCTGCTGTCCGGGATGAATACCGAGCAAATCGAATATCTGAAGCTTTATGTCATAGCGGTAAGGAGGCAGGAAGTGTATGCGGCGTTTCTGTCGCATGGCATCGTTGCAGATTGTCTTCAGACTCTTCATGGGTGCCGTTTCTGCCACACCCACGCTGTCCGCCATGTCGCGCACGCTATCGACACTGCCGTACCACACAATGTCCTCGATGTCAATATCATTGCCCACGAGGGTTTCAGTGTTGTTGTCAATGTCGATTACGCCCACGAGTCCGTCGCGGTTGAGTCCGAAATAATACAGGAACGACGAGTCCTGACGGAACGGATAATACCCGTTTGAAGGATAATTGCACGGCGACTCATTGTTGCCGAACAGTATGATGATGCCATTCTTTACAAGTTCTTTCAGCTTGGCGCGACGGCTAACGTAGGTTTTCTTGTCAAACATGTCACATTATTTTTAACAATTTGCAAAGATAATGAAAACAAAACACAATTCAAAGGAAGCAAGGCTTTTTATGTTTTATTATGAGATTGTGGGCGGACACATTTATTACACGAATAAGATGAGTACTTGACGGAAAATGCTTAACTTTGCAATTGTAAACAAAAAAGCATTATGCAATTGGACAGCAATACGGGACTTGTGCTTGAAGGTGGCGGCATGCGCGGTGTGTTCACAAGCGGTGTGCTCGACGCTTTTATGAAGCACGACTTATACTTCAACTATGTCGTGGCAGTATCGGCAGGTGCATGCAACGGCATGTCGTACATGAGCCGGCAGCCAAGGCGTGCAAGGGTGTCGAACATCGACTATCTGGCGCGTTACGACTACATCGGGCTGCGGCATCTTGTAACGCAGGGCTGCATCTTCGACACCAAGCTTCTTTACGACAAATTCCCCAACAAATACATCCCTTTCGACTTCGACACCTTCTTCAACAACCCTGGAACGTTTGAAATGGTGACCACCAACTGCCTCACAGGACGCGCCATGTACCTGCAGGAGAAGCACGACAGGCAGCGCGCCCTCGACGCCGTGCGTGCATCAAGCAGTCTGCCATACGTCAGCAAGATAGTGAATGTCGATGGCATCCCCATGCTCGACGGCGGCATTGTCGACAGCATTCCTGTGATGCGTGCGATGGAAACGGGACACGGAAAGAACGTTGTCGTGCTGACACGCAACAAGGGTTACCGCACATCGGGGCACGACTACAAGATTCCGCGCTTCATCTACAAGAACTACCCACGCCTGCGTGTGGTGTTGAGCCACCGTCTTCAGGCCTACAACAGGCAGCTTGACCTCATCGACCAGCTTGAGGACTCGGGCCAGATAGTGTGCATACGCCCTGAACGCCCTATGGAAGTGACGCGCATGGAGAAGGACACCGCCAAGCTGGAACGCCTCTATGAAGAAGGTTTCATGCTCGGCAACCGCTTCTGCATGGAGTATATGGGCAAGGAATGAACGGCACCATGCCGCCAGAACACGGAAGAGGGGACTTCAGAAGCCCGGTTCACAACGACCTGGAACATTCTGAAGTCCCCCTCTTTTCCTATTATATACAAAGACGCCGTCCGGCTACATGGCAGCACATTTCCGCCGCCTCCCAACCGGAGTCTTCGCACAAAGTGCGCTTATTCCTTGGCTGCCTTCTCCACTACGAACTTTCCGTTCTGATCGACGACATACTTCTCGCCCGTACGGCCTACCTTTACCGCCACGCGGAACTGGTGCGGTGTGGCCTCCACCTCCACGTTGCTTCCTGCCGGAAGAGTGGCGAAGTCGGCATCGGTGAGTCCCATTCCGTCGAGCGAACAGATGTAGCTGCCGCATTTTCCCATTCTGTCGAGTTGTTCATAAAACATTGCCCACAAGAGTTTATAGGCTTCCATGTTGTACGGACACACAAAAGCGTCGGAACCTTCGCCCACTTTTTTGTCAGAGAACTGCAGGAATCCCCACTGGTTAGGCATGTGCATGTCGATGCGCCCTGTTGGCGTCCACACCCAGTTCTCCTCCGGTCCGCCCTTCTTCAGCCACTGCACGCGTGAGAAGTTGAGTCTCCATGTGTTGCCTGCCTGCAAGGGGTTGGTGAAGTTTCTGGTCACCGCCTTGTGCGGAATGGCCATCTCCACGCTCCAAGAGCGGTCGCGGTCGGTGGACTTATTGAGTGTTCCGTCGTGCGACACGGCAAGTTTCAGTCCGGGGCAGTCCCATTGTATGTGGAAATTACCGCCCGAACGATAGGCGCGATCGAGCATAAGGTCGAACACGACACCGCGTGCATTGTTCTCTATTTCAAAATAGTTCTGTCCGTCACCGGTTGGGTCGAGGAACACTTCAAAGTCGTTGTCATGATAGATGATGGTGTCGCGCTGCGTGAGGCGTGCCACGATATTAGGTTCTTCAAGCACCGCTGCCACATACAAATATTCATCATCCCAAAGCAGACGCGCCTTGGTATCATAAACAGGTTTTGGAAATCCTTCGCCGCTAATATCCACAAACGACTCTGTTTGAGCTGCTTTTGCCCATGCTTTTTCATTGAGTTTGCCATCGATTTTCATCTTTTCCGTAGTGCGGTAGCACACATAATGGCGCGGAGTTGATAGTTGTTGAGCATACTTCTTGAGCAGTCCGTCCTGCGCATGAACCGACAACGCCACGGCAAAAGCCATAAACATTGCGGCAAGAATGTTTTTCTTCATTTTCTCTAAGTTTTATTTGTCCAACAAATCGGGGCGCAGACGCTGCGTGCGCTCCATTGCCTGTTCCATTTCCCAATTCTTTATTTTTGCTTCATTTCCGCTCAACAGTATGTCGGGCACCTTCCATCCCTTGTAGTCGGCAGGGCGCGTATATATCGGAGCAGAAAGCATATCGTCCTGAAAGCAGTCGCTGAGCGCACTCTGTTCGTCGCCAATCACTCCGGGGACGATGCGCACAATGGCGTCGGCCATCACTGCGGCGGCGAGCTCGCCGCCCGTAAGCACGTAGTCGCCGATGCTTATTTCGCGCGTAATGAGGTGGTCGCGCACGCGCTGGTCTATTCCCTTGTAATGGCCGCAGAGTATTATGATGTTGCCTTTCATAGAGAGGTCGTTGGCGACATGCTGGTCGAATTTCTCGCCATCGGGCGATGTGAATATCACTTCGTCGTAGTCGCGCTCGGCCTTCAGCGCCGAGATGCAGCGGTCGATGGGTTCGCACTGCATCACCATGCCCGCAAATCCTCCGTAGGGATAGTCGTCCACACGGCGCCATTTGTCCGCCGAATAGTCGCGCAGGTTGTGCAGATGTATTTCCGCCAGCCCCTTCTTCTGGGCGCGGGCAAGAATTGACTCGTTGATGAAGCCCTCAAGCATTTCGGGCAAAACGGTTATAATGTCTATTCTCATATCAGTCAAAGTGAGGTGTGTCAAAATGGGAGTTAGCCGAAGTTATCGGAAGGTAATCCGCCTAAGGCGAATGAAGGTGACGGACATTACCATTAGCTTTCAATGGGTTCTGTTATTGTCCGTTATCTTCCTTTAACTTCCGGCGAAGCCTGACTTCCGATAAGTTCCGTTTTGACACACCCCGTTCGTGTTCGCTTTATAATGTTCTTACTGTTTTGTTTGCTATGGCAAATTTACTAAATTTCATCCATTCCACCAAGTCTGCCGCTGATAATCATTCCGCCGCACGCAATATGCGGCTGCCGGCAGCGGTTTTTCAGCTGTCCACCCCAAGCCCGAAAAGCGCGAAATCGGCACGCAACGGGTCGTCGGGAAAGACTTCGAGCATCACTTCGGTGAGACGCCGGGCAGCGTTCATCGATGCCGTACGGCTGCCGAGCAGCCCCATTGCGCACGCTTCCTGCAGCACATGGGTGTCAAGGGGCATAATGAGCGTGCGCCGGTCGATGATGTCCTGCCACAGCCCCAAGTCCACCGGCGACCCGCTTCGCACCATCCATCTGAGGAACATGCACACCCTCTTGCACGCCGACACCGCATTCTTAGGCACCACCTTGCCTGCGCCGTGTGCGGCGAAGTAGCGGCATAGAGCCTCCACCGCTTCTGCTCCTGTGGCAGCATTGCGGCTGATGTACTCCTTCATGCTGCCGTATTCGCCGAGCATGGCCTCGTAAGCCGCCAGCAGGCAGCATATATCGTGACAGGTGTAAAGGCGGTAGAAGCAGTCGGGCGTGTCGGGAACGCTGTTGCGCCAGGCACCCGACTGCACCCAACGGTGCACTTCGCCGCGCGAGGCATCAAGCAGACTTTGTATCTTAGGGAAGAACTGTTTGCGCGAGCCGTAGCTCAGGCACGACGCAATGAAGGCCATCGCCTCCTGGTTGTCAGCCCCCTCGACGTTGTGCATGAAACGGCTCGGATCGGCTTTCAGAAAGTCGACGGTCTCGTATTTTTCTGCCAATGAGATTATGCGTTGCCTTGTTTCTTTTTCCATAAATTCCACATTATTATATTATAGGGGCCTCGTCTGTCGGCGGTACGTCTTCTGCCGACGGCTCACGCCCCCGTATTCAAGGAGTGCCGACATACGGTCGGGCAACCGGCCAGGAATGCTTGCCGACACAACCGCCCGCAAGACGAAATTCCAGGGCAAAAAAAAAGCGACAGCCTTCACAGGCGACCGCTTCAAATCTTCAATAGGTATTAGCCTTTCTTTAAGGTAAAAAGATTGTTTTCAGGATAACTGTTGCAAAGATATTACAATTTTACGAGTTATCAAAATTTTTAAGTAAGTTTTTTTGAAAAAATGTATTGTGTTCCCACACAATATTAAAAAAGTGTAAGCACAAATCTGGAAAAACACTTTTTTCCTACATTTTCCGACAACAGTCTGTAACATTGCCTATGCCTGCCACCACTCCGCCGGCAATGCCGCTGACGGCACTTCCAGCACGACCGGTTCTTAACCCGTGCAGAATTACACGTTGTTGGAAATTTATTTGTAATTTTGCCGGCAGATAAAGACGACATATTATGAACGAAAAGAAAACTCTACGACAACACCGCCTGTTATTCATCTGCCTTGGCAACATCTGCCGGAGTCCGGCAGCCGAGGGCGTGATGAAGGCTCTCGCAAGCGCGGCAGGGCGGAGTGCCGACTTCCACATCGACTCGGCAGGCATTGGCGACTGGCATGTGGGACAGCTTCCCGACCCCCGTATGCGCAGGCGCGGAGCACTGCGGGGCTACAACTTCGACAGCCATGCACGGCAAATACGCCGCTCCGACTTCAAGGACTTCGATCTGCTGCTCGTCATGGACGCATCGAACTTCACCACCGTGGGCGGCATGGCGGCATCGCCCGAAGAGCGCGAAAAAGTGGTGATGCTCACCGACTTCCTCACCCGTCACGACAACGTGAAGGCTGTGCCCGACCCCTATTACGGCGACGAAACCGACTTCGACTACGCTCTCGACCTCATAGAGGATGCGTGCAGCGGACTGCTCGACAGACTCGCCTGAAAACCAAACGCTTTACAGTGCGCTTGAAAAGAAGCCTTGTTTGCACTCAAAAGAAGCCTTGTTTACATCGCAAAGAAGCCTTCTTTTGAGTGCAAACTAGGCTTCTTTTGAAATCAACACGAAAACGCATCGGACACAAAGGCCATGCCGACAACAACGAAAGAATGCACATTTTTACTCTTTTAATGTACTTTTATTGTCATTTAGTAATATTTTTACACTAAAATCTTACGTTATTCAGTTTATTTTCGTAATTTTGCGGACGAAAGTTACAGGCACCCTCAAGTTTTCAATAAAGATAAAAAGATTAAAAGACACATTGCATTCAATGTGGGACAACATTCATAAATCCAATAAAAAAAATGAACGCATCAGAAACCGTGGAGCGTCTGAAGCAACGCTTCCCCAACGAGCCTGAGTATATACAGGCCGTCAGCCAGGTCCTCGGCACAATCGAGGACGAGTACAACCGTCACCCCGAATTCGACCGCGCCAACCTCATTGAACGCCTGTGCATCCCCGACCGCATCATCTCCTTCCGTGTGACATGGGTGGACGACAAGGGCAACGTGCAGACGAACATGGGCTACCGCATACAGCACAACAACGCCATAGGCCCGTACAAAGGCGGCATACGCTTCCACTCTTCGGTGAATCCGTCCATTCTGAAGTTCCTCGCATTTGAACAGACATTCAAGAACTCGCTCACGACACTGCCTATGGGCGGCGCAAAAGGCGGTTCCGACTTCTCGCCACGAGGCAAGAGCAACGCCGAAGTGATGCGTTTCTGCCAGGCATTCATGAACGAACTCTACCGCCATATAGGTCCCGACGAGGATGTTCCGGCAGGCGACATCGGCGTAGGCGGACGCGAAGTGGGCTACATGTTCGGACAGTACAAGAAACTGACACACCAGTTTGTGGGCGTACTCACGGGCAAGGGACAGGAATTCGGAGGCTCGCTCATACGCCCCGAAGCCACAGGTTACGGCAATGTGTATTTCCTTGAGAACATGCTGCGCACACGCGGCATCGACATCAAAGGCAAGCGCGTACTCGTAAGCGGTTCGGGCAACGTGGCGCAATACACTGTTGAGAAACTCATCGAACTGGGAGCCGTGCCAGTGACTCTCTCCGATTCCGACGGATACATATACGACCCCAACGGCATCGACGCCGAAAAGCTGGAATATGTCAAGGAACTCAAGAACGTGGAACGCGGTCGCATACGCGAATATGCCGAGGAATACGGCGTGAAGTATGTGCCTGGCGCACGGCCGTGGAGCGAGAAAGCGCAGATAGCAATGCCTTCGGCGACACAGAACGAAATCGACGGCGACGACGCACGCACTCTCGTTGGCAACGGAATAATGGCAGTGAGCGAAGGCGCAAACATGCCTTCAACACCCGAAGCCATCAAGGTGTTCCAGGAAGCAGGACTGCTCTACGCTCCTGGCAAGGCGGCAAACGCCGGCGGAGTGGCTGTGTCGGGACTCGAAATGAGCCAGAACTCCGAGCGTCTGCGCTGGACACGCGAGGAGGTTGATACCCGTCTGAAGATGATTATGAACGAGATTCACGAGAATTGCGTGAAGTACGGCACACAGCCCGACGGCTACATCAACTATGTGCGCGGCGCGAATGTCGCCGGATTCCTCAAAGTGGCGAAGGCGATGATGGCACAGGGAATCGTGTAGGAACAGTCCGTAAAGAAGCTAACTGGAAGCGGGTGAATCCCTACCTCGGCCAAATACGGCCTTGACGCACTCCCCACCGTCAGAAACATAACTCCGCAACAAGAGGCAGATGGTCGCTGAATCCGTCAAGATAACGTGGTCCGAGGTAGTTGCGGCGGGGTTGCACGCCGCCGTATTTGTCGTCCTTTACAAGCAGGAAAGGCGCATCGTTCACCCGGCATCCCACCACTTTCGGAAGCATGGGGAGGCTCACCACGATGTGGTCGAGACTCCCCCACTCGCCCTGATAGCGGTAAGTGCCGCGCGCACCGTTGCTGCCCGTAGCCGAAGAGGATATGTCCGCCATGCCGGCGGAGCACACTATGCGCACGCTTTCCGACGAGGAATAGTCGTTGAAGTCGCCCGTCACGATGATATTGGCATTCGGTTTTGCCTCACGGACAGAATCGACAAGCTCACGTATCTGCGTCGCCACCTGGCGGCGGAAAGGCCGTGACTGCGCTTCGCCGCCCCGTCGGCTCGGCAGATGCGCCACAACGACATGGAGAGTATCGCCCGATGCCACCCTGCCCTCGGCGTAAAGCAGATTGCGGGTGGGGCGCATTCCCTCCACAAGGCGTATGCCTATCTGCCGTTGGGAGAGCAGGCTGAACGTGAACGGCGAATACATCAGAGCCACATCAATGCCGCGTTCGTCGGGCGAAGAGGTCATTATGTATTCGTAACGGGCTTTGCGCAAGAGGCTGCGGCGTGTCAGGTCGTGCATGACGCTGTCGTTTTCCACCTCGCACAGAGCCACAAGGTCGGGCAGTTGCCAAGGGTTTCCGGATGCATTGCCGCCCTTCTTCTCCCCGCACGATATTATGGTCTGACCCACACGGTTCAGTTTCCGCCAGTAACGGGAGGGTGTCCAGTGGTAGGACCCGTCGGAAAGAAACTCGGTATCGTTCTTCAACGAGTCGTGCCGACAGTCGAAAAGGTTCTCACAATTCAGTTCCACGAACGTGAAGATTGAGAGCAACAGCATAGGTATTGTCATAAAACGCAATATTTTATCATCAGATTATTCAGCACGCAAAGTTACGAAAAACAACCCAACCGTGCAACTGTTGGGGAGAAGCAAAAAGGCGCTGAAAACCAGGCAGTACACCACACGTTTGAAAAGAAGCCTTGTTTGCAGTCAAAAGAAGCCTTGTTTACAAACAAAAGAAGCCTTGTTTGCAAGTAAAACAAGGCTTCTTTTCAATCCATACCCATTTTGGTTGGATTCCACATCATTTATGCCGTCAGACCTGACGCACTACTGATTGATTATTTCCATCTGCTGGCGCACCGACTCTTCATGCACTTCCTCGAAGATTTTACGCACGAAGTCGGGGTCCATTCCGCACAAGACTCCCTGCGCACCACGCTTGTTTTGTATCTCATTATAGCGCACTGTCTGCAACACCGTCATGTTGTGTTCCTTCTTGTACTGCCCTATCTCGCGGCAGACACGCATACGTTTGGCGAGAAGTTCCATGAGCTGGTTGTCGAGTTCGTCTATCTGCTTGCGCAATTCATGAATGCCTTCGGTCGTGACCGAGCCGTCGCGGATGACAAGGAGACCCAGAATGTAGTCGAGGACATCGGGAGTAACCTGCTGTTTGGCATCGCTCCACGCCTCATCGGGCGAACAATGGCTCTCGACAATAAGCCCGTCGAAGCCCAAATCCATAGCCTGCTGGCAGAGAGGGGCGATGAGTTCGCGGCGGCCTCCTATGTGGCTTGGGTCGCAGATGATGGGCAGATTGGGTATGCGGCGGCGCAGTTCGATTGGAATCTGCCATGTGGGCGCGTTGCGGTATATCTTGTTGTCGTAACTTGAGAAGCCCCGATGTATGGCCGCTATGCGTGTTATTCCGGCCTGATTGATGCGTTCCATCGCCCCAATCCACAGTTCAAGGTCGGGGTTTACGGGGTTCTTCACAAACACGACAGCGTCGGTTCCCCTCAGACTGTCGGCGAGAGCCTGCATCGCAAAAGGGTTTGCCGAAGTGCGGGCACCCACCCAAAGGATGTCGATGCCGTATTTCAATGCCAGCTCCACATGCTCCGGTGTCGCCACTTCTGTCGCTACAAGCATTCCGGTCTCCTGCTTGACGCGCTGCAACCACGGCAGTGCCTGTTCGCCGTTACCCTCGAATCCGCCCGGTTTTGTGCGTGGTTTCCACACTCCTGCACGGTAAATCCTGCATCCGCGCGATGCCAATTGGTGAGCGGTAGTGATGACCTGCTCTTCGGTTTCAGCCGAACACGGACCGGCAATGACAAACGGCCGCTCCTTGTCGCTCGGCAGATTAAGTGGCTTTAAATTCAGTTCCATAGTAGTATTGTTTCTTTATTTTCTGTTCATGTTGTTTATTCTTTCAAGTGCTTCGCGCATCTTCGCCTCCTTTGCACAAAGGCTTATGCGTATGTAGCGTGCTCCGTTCGACCCGAATATGAATCCCGGCGTGATGAAGACACGCGCCTTGTGAAGCACTTTCTCGGTGAGTTGTTCGGCGTCGGCACACTCCTCCGGAATCCGTCCCCATAGGAACATGCCCACCTGTGAGGCGTCGTATGTGCAGCCGAGAGCCTGCATTATGCATTCGGCAATGTCGCGACGGCGACGATAAATGTTTATATTCGCCTCGCGGTGCCACTCCTCGGTGTTGGTGTTATAGGCTTCTGCGGCAGCGAGTTGCAGTCCGCGGAATGTCCCCGAATCGATGTTGCTCTTTATTTTGAGAATCCATGAGATGAAAACGGGGTTGCTTACGCACATCCCGATGCGCCATCCCGGCATGTTATGACTCTTCGACATGGAGTTGAACTCAATGCAGCAGTCCTTCGCTCCTGGTATCTGCATGAGCGACATGGGATGTTCGTTGAGGATGAACGAGTAGGGATTGTCGTTCACCACCACTATGCCATGCCTGCGGGCAAACTCCACCAGGCGCTCGTAGGTGTCACGTCGGGCGTTGCCTCCGGTGGGCATATTTGGGTAATTCGTCCACATAAGCTTCACACGCGAGAGGTCCATGCTCTCCAGTTCGTCGAAGTCGGGCTGCCAACCATTGTCCTCCCGCAGGTTATAGTTCACCACTTCGGCTCCGAGAATGCGGCTGAGTGCGGTGTAAGTGGGATAGCCCGGATTGGGCACGAGCACCTGTTCGCCCGGATTCACGAATGCAAGCGTGACATGAAGTATGCCTTCCTTCGAGCCAATGAGTGGCTGGATTTCGGTCAAGGCATCGAGTTTCACGCCATACCAACGCTCATAAAACCCTGCCATGGCACGCCGTAGTTCTGGCGTTCCCACTGTGGGTTGGTAGCCGTGGGCATCGTCACGCGCCGCCACTTCGCACAGTTTGCTTATTGTCTGAGGCGAAGGCGGCATGTCGGGCGAACCTATCGCGAGCGAGATGATGTCCTGTCCCTGTGCGTTAAGTGCCGCCACTTCCTTGAGTTTGCGGCTGAAATAGTATTCCTGCACTGCCGAAAGACGCTTGGCAGGAGCGATTTTCACATTATTCTGAATCGGTGTTGTTTCCATAGTCAAGAGCTTTTTAAAGTTCATTTTCCAATGTATTCTCCCAGAATCCTGAGCGAACGGGTGAGCGGTATTATCGCATCGATGCTCTGACGATAGCGTGTGAGGCTGTCGAAGGTGAGATCGACATAGAACAGATACTCCCATTCGCAACCGATGACGGGCAACGACTGTATCTTGGTGAGGTTTATTCCGTAGAACGAAAGGATGGTAAGCACTTTTGAAAGACTGCCCTCTTCGTGTGCGACATGAAACACAAGACTCGCCTTATCTGTCTGTTCCAAGGGTCGGAGGAAGTCGGCCTTGCTGGGATTGCACACCACGAGGAAGCGAGTGTAGTTGTGCTTGTTGTCCTGAATCTGGTCCTGCAGCACCTTAAGTCCGTATAACCGCGCCGCCGAGGCATTGCAGATGGCTGCCATACCGTGGCACTTGTACTTGCTTATATATTCCGCCGAGCCTGCCGTGTCCTCTGCTTCGACAGCCTTTATCTGCGGATGATTGGCGAGAAAGGCGTTGCACTGCGCCAGAGCCACGGGGTGAGAGTGTACCTCTGTGATGTCGGTCCAGTCGTCGTCGGGCAGACAACAGATGCAATGCTCAATGTGCAGCTTGTGCTCTCCCACCACCGTCGCGTCGGAGGCACGCAGCAGTTCGTAGTTGTGCAGGAGGCTTCCGGCGATGGTGTTCTCTATGGCTGTCATGCCGATGACCGTCGGGTCGCGCCGTATATTCTCATAGACCTGCTCGAAAGTGGAACAGTAGATGAGCTGAATCTGCTCGCCCCCGAAGTACTGGTGGGCTGCAATGTCGTGGAAAGAGCCTTGAAAGCCCTGTATTGCTATTCTTTTCATTGTTGTCAGACTTGTGTGAAACGAAAAAGCCCCGCATCACTTTTCATGTGAAGCGGGGCAATATCGTGATTTTACTCGATTTAACCTTTAAGTTGAAATTCACACGCAACTTCCCGCTTCACAATTCCTTGCAAAGAAAAAGAAGAAGCTAAAGAAAAATGCGTATGCCTTGTTCATAATTTTAATATTATCTGCTGCAAAAGTAAAACAAATATTTTGTTTCAACAAATAAACAGCAATAAAATGTCAAAAATTTCTTCGATTCATCTGCAAATTGATGCCACCGCCCGACATTAGTTGCTGAAAACGCCGTAAGGGTCGATGTTTTTATATACATCCTTCACCTTCTGTTCCACATGTTCGGCAGATGCCTGTGTGTCGGAGTCGAGGTCGTCGGCGGTACGGAGGTCGTCGGCTGCACCCTCTTCATCGCCCAACCGGCGGCGTATCAGGCCACGTCCGCGGAACGCCTCTATGCAGAACGGGTTCTGTTCTATCACCATTGCGTAATCCTCCAGTGCCTCGCCGAGGTTGTTCATTGCCTCGTCGAGACGGGCTTTGAGCAGAAGCACGTCCTCGTTGCTGCCCACACGCTGGAGCAGTGTCTGCACATCGGCGGCGGCTTCATCGTACATCTCCTGCGCAAGATATACTTGTCCACGGAGCAGACGGGCTGCGTCGAACTCGGCATTCATGCCAAGTGCCTTGTCGAGCATGGCTATGGCTGTGGCGTTGTCGCCCTCGCCACGGCTGGCACGGGCGTGCAGGAAGCATGCCACGGGGTTGGCGTCGTCGATTTCCAGAGCCTTCCGGCACACATCGAGCATTGCGGGATAGTCCTCAAGCATATAGGCGATGTCGGCCATGCGCAGCAGTATGGCGGCGTTGTCGGGGCGCGACGCCGACATGAGCGCGAGCTGACTGTAGGCTCCCGCGAGGTCGCCAAGCTGCAAAAGAGCCTGCGACAGATAGTCGCGGCACTCCAGATCGTCATGCAGTCCGAGTGCGTGGTCGAAGCATTTGGCAGCATATTCCGCCTGCCCCATGCGTAAAGCCCTCACTCCGTCATATTTAAGTACATCGAAATCCTTGCCTCCGTCTTTCGGTTTCTCGTCGGCAACGGGTTCGCTGCCACCAAACAATTTCTTGAAAAAGTTCATGTCTTCCGTTTATTTGTCGTTTTCTTCGATTTACAGGTTTACGGTTTGCTAAGTTACGAATTATTTCCTTTCCGACAAAGAGAAAATGCGGATAAATGACGGAAACATGAAGCCCGGAAAACAGCGCCGTTTCCACCGGTTTTCAAACAAGCCTTGTTTGCCTGTAAAAGAAGTCTTGTTTGGAGTGTAAAGAAGCCTTGTTTGCCTGTAAAAGAAGCCTTGTTTGAAAACCATAGTGTCTGCCGTGCAGAAACAACGGTGAAACAGCCGCCGGAAGACGAAGGGCATTCATGCTGAAAAGGCTTATATACACGGCAGGAAAGCATGCCAAGAGGCGGCAAAAAAAACTGCGTATGCAGAGGGAGAAAGCCCCTGTGCATACGCAGCCTTAATTCAGGATTCCGTATCAATTATACCAAACAGAAGAATCAACACGGATTTCACGCTCGTCGGTTTCGTTGTAAACGTTGTCCAACTCATACGATTCCAAATCGTAAACTCTCTTTACTGTTCTCATAATGATTCCTCCTATTCGGCCTTAGTCTCATTTAGCCATTATATTATTAACATTTCTTGGGATGTGAGACATCATCCATCGAAAGCAAAGATACATATTTATCTGCAAATAGCAAGCATTTTGATTGATTTTATTTCTTTTTTAATCAAATTTTCACTTACAGGTAATATTTTTGCAATAAAAATGCGGTTTATGTAACAATCACCATCTTTCCGACAGGCGTCACGCGACAGCCGGCCATCAGTCTTTCAGCGAATAGGTGATGGTAGTGACCACTCTCACCTTCTTTACATAGGGAGTGTTGGAGTCGCGGTTGTCGATACTGAACTGTCCCTGGTCGGCAGAGACAATCTTGTTGAGCTTGCTTTCGCTGTTTTTTGCAAACTGTTCGGCGGTCTTGCGGGCATTGGCGATGGCCTCCTCCATCATCTTCGGCTTCATGGAGTTGAATGAAACGAACTCATACTTCACGGGGTTCTCGTACCCTCCATCGACGATTGCTATGCCTTCCTTCAACAGTTCGCCCTGACGGGCAATGATGCTGCGCACGAGTTTCACGTTGCGTGATGTGACGGTGACGATTGACGTGATGTTGTAGCGGTAGGCTCTCTGGTTGGTGTTGTACTGGTCGGCATTGAGGTCAATCACTACCGGGGCGTTCACGTTAATCTCGTTCTCCTTCACACCGTTGCTCATGAGGAACTTCTTTATCTTGCCCTGTGTCACGGCTATGCGGTTGTAGAGTTCGGGGAGGTTGTTGCCGAGTTCCTTGGAGAGTATCGGCCATGTCACCTTGTCGGCATCCACCTCACGTTCGGAGAGTCCCTTCACCGACACTTTACGGTCCTTATTGGCGAAATCGTCGATTCCCCACTTCACGCAGAAACCGAGAATCACGATACTGACGGCAAGCAATGCCGCACTTACAATACGGTTGTCAAAACAGTGTTTCATAATAAATGGTGTTAAATTAAACAATAGCCCTGCTTCCAAGGCTTTCATTCCACTCGCGCGACAGCCCGGCATCCGGTGGTGGCGGAAGAAAGTCCCTCCCTCTTCCGCAACCGGGATGTTCAGGCATTATATTCCTGCAGTATGCTGACAATGCGTTCAGCCGAGCGTCCGTCCCACCGTTCCGGCACTCCGCAGGGCTTCCATTCCTTCCTCACCATCCTCTCCATCTCGGCGGAAAGGAGTTCGGGGTTCTCGCCGACGAGCACGTTCGAGCCTGTCTTCACCGTCTCTATGTGCTCCGTATAGCTGTTGAGGGTGATGCACGGAACGTGGTTGAACGTGGCTTCTTCGGCGACATTGCCGGAATCTGTCACCACGCCGAGGGCATGAGCAGAAAGGTATCCGAACTCAAGATAGCCCAAAGGGTCGGTGATGTGCAGCATCGGGAACAGCTCAGGATGCTCCGCCACGACGGCAGACACCACTTCGCTTGCCTGACTGCGCAACGGGGCTATCACGGGAACACCGTGAGAATGTCCTGCCATCGCCGTGAGAAGCGCGCGCATTTCATCGCGGTCGGCGAGCAAGGCCTTGCGGTTAAGGGTGAGTACGATGTAGCCGCCGTCGGCAATTCCAAGTTCGTCGAGCAGCTGCGGACGGCGGAAACGCTGGTGGTTGAAGCGCAGCGTGTCCATCAGAATGTTGCCCACCATATACACTTTCGACGACTCTGCGCCTTCACGCGCCGCTGCACTGTTGCCGCCCAGACCTGCCGTGAACAGCAAGTCGGACAGTCCGTCGATGACAAGGCGGTTGATTTCCTTCGGCATACTTATGTCGAACGAGCGTGTTCCAGCCACGAGATGCGCCAGCGTTATGCCCTGCTTCTTGGTGACAATGGCTGCCGCCATGGTGGAAGCGAGGTCGTCCACAACAATGACGGCATCGGTGTGATGCTGCTGCAAGTAGCGTTCAAAAGCCGACATCACCTGTCCTGTGAGTTCGTTGAGATTCACGCAATCCACTCCAAGGAACACGTCGGGACGCTGCATCTGCAGGTCTTCGAAGAGAGAGGGTTCCAGTGTCGGGTCGGTTTCGCTGCCAGCATATACCAAGGTGTGACTTATTTCTTTGCCCTCGGCATTGGCTTTGTCGATGGCACGGATTATGGGTGCTACTTTAATGAAGTTCGGGCGGGCGCCCACTACAATACAAATGTTCATTCGTTTAAAATTGATAAAGGCGCAACCGTGGCTTGCACGGCTGCGCCAGATATTGTTTTCAGATTGTTATTCAGCGTTCTTGAAAAGTTCCTTTATGCCTCCTATGCTTCCAAGCACATTGGTAGCCTCGTATGGCAGGAACACGGTCTTTGTCTTGTCGCCGTCTGCCACCTCTGCAAGCATCTGTATGTACTTCTGCGCAAGGAGGTAGTTGGCGGGGTTGGTACTCTTTCCTACAGCCTCGGTTATCTTGCCTATTGCCACGGCTTCAGCCTCAGCCTTGCGTATGCGAGCCTGTGCTTCACCCTCGGCGTGGAGTATTTCCTGCTGCTTTGCAGCCTCGGCACGGTTGATGGTACTTGTCTTTTCGCCCTCCGACTGGAGTATCGCCGCCTGCTTCTGACCTTCTGATGTGAGGATGGTGGCACGCTTGTTGCGCTCTGCCTGCATCTGCTTCTCCATCGCCTGAAGCACGCTCGACGGCGGAATGATGTCCTGCAGCTCCACGCGGTTCACCTTGATTCCCCACTTGTTTGTGGCATCATCGAGCACGGCGCGCAGCTTGGTGTTGATGGTATCGCGCGAAGTAAGGGTCTGGTCAAGTTCCATTTCGCCTATGATGTTACGCAATGTGGTCTGCGTAAGCTTCTCTATGGCGTTCGGAAGGTTGTTGATTTCATATACAGCCTTGAACGGATCGACAATCTGGAAGTATAGAAGGGCGTTGATTTGCATCTGGATATTGTCCTTGGTGATAACGTTCTGCTTGTCGAAGTCGTACACCTGTTCGCGCAAGTCGATGGTGCTTGAGTACATATATCGTCCGCGGTTCATCGTGACTATGACCTTGGAACGGTCAATGAAGGGAATTATCACGTTGATACCAGGGCTGAGCGTGGCGTAATACTTGCCCAACCGCTCGATGATTCGTGTCTCACTCTGTGGTATGATGACTACCGCCATCTTCACAAACACCACTGCCAACATGACAATGACGATTAACAGGATTGTTAAAGCTTCCATAATTGTTGCGTTTAGATATTTATTATTGAAAGTATCAGTTAGGTTTCCGCACCGCAGTTCAGACCCGCTCCACCTCGATGATGATGCTCTCGCGACCCACGACACGCACCTTGTCGCCCACGGCAATGTCGGCAGCGTCGTGCGAACAGGCTTTCCAGTCGTCGCCGTCAATCTTCACCCGTCCGTAATCGCCGGCTTTGATTGTCTCCGACACCGTTCCTATACGCCCCATAAGGGCATCGGCATTGCTCACACGATGGTGTCCCTTGGCATTGAGCATAGCCACAAGCCGAGGCCGCAGCAGCCTTACCGAAAGCACCGAAAGCACGGCAAACACAAGCACCTGTGCCCAGAACGGAATGCCGACAAACACCGACAGCGTGCTGCACAAGGCTCCGATGCCGAAACAGGTGATGTAGAAATCGCCCGAAGTGAGCTCCAGAGTCAGACAAACGGTTGTCAGAACGAGCCAGAAGAGCCAGAGATTCTCTGCCAGATATGCTATCATAACGAATCGGTTTAATTTGTTTTTACAACGTTGTAAAGTTAGTCTATTATTCTGAAACGCCAAAATTACAACAATGAAATTTTCGTTAAAGTGTATGAAAACAACAACTATTTACACACTTTATCCGTAATTTTGCCATACGACCAACTTTCAAGGCAAATGAAAACAATAAAAAGATATATCGCCATTATAGCCGCAATGACGGCGATAACAGGCGTAGCGACAGCGCAGACCGACAACACTGCCGCCGGACAGAAGCCTGGGACGGAGGACAGAACAGACATAAGCCGCATGGCGGAAGAGCCTGCCGAGGGTACAGACAAAGCACTCTCGCACTTCGACGACTCCGCACTTCAGCGCATAATGCCCACCCGTTACGGCGGACGCTCGCGCAAATACATAAGGGAAGAAGCCCATACCGACTCGCTGAATCTGCCTGCCGTCAATCAATACGGACAGCCGCAGACCATCGGACACTACCCGCTGGCTTTCGGAGGATGGTACAGTTGGGGGCTGCACAAGGGGTTGAACGTGCAGCTCGGAGCCTCGGTTTTCGCACAGTTCGGCAAGGGTGCGGCGCATGGCGTAGGCTTTCAGCAGAACATTGCGCTGATGTATGCCATGCCTATAAACGACAAACTGTCGGTAGCTGTGGGCGGTTATCTTAATAATGTGAACTTCGCCGGCGACAACTGGCGTGATGCCGGCGTGCAGGCCATGCTCGGCTACCGGTTCAACGAGCATTGGGAAGCCTACCTGTACGGACAGAAATCAATCACAAACAACATCAACAACCGTCTGCGCTACTCCATGTTCGACGGCTGTTACGGCGGAATGGGAGGCTTCGGGGGCTTCAGCCGCAACTTCTACGGAATGCCTTCCTACTCCGTTTACGACCTCAACAACTTCGGCGACCGCATAGGTGCCACCGTAAGATATAACTTCAACAACAACATGAGCATTGAAGTGTCGGTGGAAAACCGCTGGATGCCTACTCCACGCTATTGAATTCGCGGAGGCGGGCGGTCATCTCCTGCACAAGACCATCAACCTCCCGACTTGAAAGGAAAGCCGTATTGATGCCCGTCGCTATCTTGCGCCCGTCGCGACAATATGCATAAACGATGACAATGCCCAGTGTCTTAACTGCGCGGAAACGCTCCACGCTGGCAAAATCAAGTGACGCATAATCCATTTTCATGGGTAAGAACCATTTCAATGCGTTCTTCGTGACAACCACCCAAGGGGTCTGCCGCACATATTTCAGGTGCAGCACGCACAGCACAGCCACTATCCCCATACCGCCAAACGACCATACGGCATAAGTCAATATCCTGCCAAACGGCGTGGAACTGACGGGAAAAAGAATCGTAAGGACAAAGAATGCGAGTGAACTTAACGCAAGATTCAATATCTTAGAGCCTTTGATGCCACACTCCACTGTGCCTTGTTGTGTATGTTCCATAACCAAGATAATTAAAGTTTACATCTGCAAATATACGAAAAAAGAGGCAAAGCCGTAATGGTTTTGCCTCTTTTTCCTTTCTATTTCATAAGTCTCAGCCGCAGACTGTTGCACACGACGCTCACGCTCGACATTGCCATGAGTGCACTTGCCCACATCGGTGTAATCTGGAAACCGATGCCGAAGATGTGCAACACACCTGCCGCCAAGGGAATACTAACGACATTATAGGCGAAAGCCCAGAACAGATTCTGGCGTATCATGCCCACCGTGCGCTGCGAAAGAGCGCATGCTTCGGGAATACGTCTGAGGTCGTCGCCCACGAGAGTGAGCTGCGCCACATTCATGGCGACATCGGTTCCGCCGCCCATCGCCACACTGACATCGGCAAGAGCCAATGCCTGTGAGTCGTTTATACCGTCGCCCACCATCGCAACTATCTTGCCTTCATGTTGCAGACGGCGCACAATGTCCTCCTTGTCCTGCGGCAGACAGCGGCTTTTCCAGTGCCCGATGCCCGCTTTCGCAGCCCAGAACGCCGTCGCTTCATCATTGTCTCCGCTCATCATCCACACTTCTATGCCACGCTCTTTGAGCATCGTCACGGCCTCGGCAGCATGCGGTTTCAGCGTTTCGCGCTCTTCAAAGGGCAGCGACGAAGCCGACTTGAAATCGACATTCTTATTCGGTATGGTGAGAGTGCCGGTCTTATCTATCACGAGAGCGTTCACACGACAGAGCTGTTCTACAGCCGTTGCGTCCTTCACCAGAATGCCTTTTGTCGACGCCTTGCCTATGCCCACCATGAGAGCAGTGGGTGTTGCGAGTCCCATGGCACACGGACAGGCTATCACCAGCACCGAGATTGCCGCGAGAACAGCATCGGGCAACACCGCCATGCCGCCCGCAACGAGCCACACGGCAAGCGTGAGCAGTGACAAGAGAAGCACACACGGCACGAACACGAGAGCCACCTTATCGACAAACCGCTGCACGGGAGCCTTCGAACCCTGCGCCTGTTGCACCATGCGTATGATGCCTGAGAGCACCGTCTGCTGCCCCACCTGCCCGGCACGGAAGCGCAATGTGCCTTCGGTCACGATGGTTCCGGCGAGCACTTTCGCCCCCTTCCGCTTGCCTACAGGCACAGGTTCGCCCGAAATCATGGCTTCGTCCACATAGGCTTCGCCATCGGTCACAATGCCATCGACGGGAACTTTCTCCCCACAGCGCACTTCAACGGTGTCGCCGACAGCCACCGCCGCCAACGGGACATCATTCACTTCGCTGCCACTCACCACATGAGCCACCTTCGGAACAAGCCCCATGAGCGAGCGTATGGCAGCCGCTGTCGATTTACGGGCGCGTTCCTCGATGCAACGCCCGGTGAGAACGAAGGTGATTATCATCACCGACGCATCATAATATGTGTGCCACTCAATGCCACGCGCACCCCAGAACGCATCGCCCCAGAATGTGTTGAACACACTGAAAAGGAACGATACGCCCGTACTCATGGCTACAAGCGTGTCCATATTGGCCGAACCGTGAAGCAACTGGCGCACGGCATTGATGTAAAACGAGCGTCCGCAATATGCAATGTTGAGCAATGCGGCAATGAGCATGAGCTGATTGGCAGCAGAAGTACTGACAGTTCCTGTCCAACGCATCGACACCGAGATCACGAAAAGGGCGAAAAACCACGACAGGAGGGTGTGTCTGAGCAGCAGACGGTAGTTGTTGCGCTCAATGGCATCCACGCTTTTAGCGTCGTCGATGATGAGTTCGTAGCCCATAGCGTCTATTTCGCGCTTCATATCAGCCACGCTTATCGTCTTTTCATCATACTCCACAACGGCAGAGCGACCCGGCAGCGACACCGCCACCGACTCCACGCCCTGCAATGAGCGCAGCTTACGCTCCACATTGGCACTGCATCCGGCACATGCCATACCCAGAACGGGCAATGTTTTCTTTTCCATAAATGCAAAGTTACGCTTTTTCTTCCGTCAGCACTTTACACAATTATGGAAAAAAGTTACGGACCATAAAAATTCAGAAAGCTCTGAATTACGAAAAAAACAAAAAGCCGGGAATCCATGAACCAACAATCTGCCGACTGCAACGCAACCTGCCACCGACGCCGTAAAAACACGGCTTGCCTCATAAGTTCCCGACTTTTCCAGTCTATTCAATCCTAATCCTCCAGCGCACCTATTATCTCGTTCACCGAAGCACAACCATGACGGTCGAGCCAGTCGTTGATTCCGTCGCGCACCTTGATGGTGACAGCCGGATCGAGGAAGTTTGCCGTACCTATTTCTATAGCCGTTGCGCCGGCCATGAGGAATTCTATTGCGTCCTCGGCAGTGCTAATGCCGCCCAGGCCCACAACAGGAATCTTCACTGCCTTAGCCACCTGCCACACCATACGCAGTGCCACCGGCTTCACAGCGGGGCCGCTGAGTCCACCAGTGGAAATGCTCAGCACGGGGCGGCGGCGTTCGATGTCGATTGCCATACCCATAAGAGTGTTTATGAGCGACACGCTGTCGGCTCCCTCAGCCTCCACTGCTTTGGCAATTTCTGCCACATCGGTGACATTGGGCGACAGCTTCACGATGATGGGTTTATGGTAACGCTGGCGCACGGCACGCACCACACTTGCCGCTCCCGAAGTGGTAACACCAAACGCCATACCACCCTGTTTCACGTTGGGGCAGCTTATATTAAGCTCGATTGCAGGGATATTGTCAAGCGCATCGATGCGTGCAGCACACTCGGCATAGTCGTCCGGCGACGAACCGCTCACGTTTACAATCATATTGGTGTCTATATCCTTTATCTGCGGATATATGTTACGGCAGAAATAGTCCACGCCCTTGTTCTGCAATCCCACACAGTTGAGCATTCCCTGTGCCGTCTCCGCCATACGCGGATAGTCGTTTCCTTCGCGCGGATTGAGCGTAGTGCCCTTGACAATGATGCCGCCTATGCCGTCGAGCGGCACAAAGTCGGCAAATTCCAAACCGTAACCGAACGTTCCCGAAGCGGTCATCACGGGGTTCTTGAGTTTCAACCCGCCTATCTTTACACTTAAATCTGCCATGACAATTTCTTTATATTCATTACCGGACCGTCTTTGCACACACACTTATTGCCTTCCACTGTCTTCTCAACACAGCACAGACAGGCGCCGACGCCGCACGCCATCTTGTTCTCCAGCGACACTTCGCACTCTATGTCGTTCTTGTAGGCGTAGCGTGCCACTGCCATCATCATAGGCTTCGGGCCGCAGGTGGAGATGAGGTCGAAGTTCTCCGAGGCCAGCACCGAGTGGTTTGTCACAAAGCCTTTCTCTCCTTCCGAGCCGTCCTCGGTGGTGATGAGCACGCGACCCACTTCTTCGAAGAGCGGTTTCTCAAGCACATCCTTCGCCGTGCGTGCTCCGAGCAGGAAGGTGGGCTGCATTCCCATCGCCTTGATTTTCCTACCGAGATAGAGCAACGGAGCCACGCCCACGCCGCCACCTACGAGCAACACCTTGGCACCGGGCTTCTCCGGGAGTGTAAACGAGTTGCCGAGCGGCAGCACACAGTTGAGCGTGTCGCCGCTGCGCAGCTGTTGCAGCCTACGGGTGCCGTCGCCTACGGCAGCCACAAGAAGCCAAAGTTCATTGCGCTCATAATCCACATTGTTGATGGAAATGGGACGGCGCAGGAAGGTGGATGGCGAGTCGTCCACGCGCACTTCCACGAACTGTCCCGGAAGCATTTCCGGCAGAGGCTCGCTATGTGTGAGCTTTATGAGCACATGCTTGTCGCTCAAAGCTTCTACGGAATTGACCTTAAGGTCGAGAATGTATTTTTTCATTTATTGTCTTATTTAAGTTCCGCATGCCTCCGCCATGCTTCCGGCCGACCGGCTGACTGGCAGCGGGGAGGTTTGCCCTTACCGTCAATCCTGCTTACACACCTATCCAAGCAGAACCCACGCCTCCGCCTGTCGTCCATGCGTTTGCCGAAGCAAGCCCGAAGACTTGCGAAACCTCAGTTATGTTATTGCTTTTATGCGTCTGTACGCACTGGTTTCCAAATGCGAAGTTACTCATTTTTGCGCAAAGAAAAGCCGAAAATTATAAATATATATCAAAAAACGCACTCCTGACACCTTTTCGCCGACAAAACGCGCATCGCTCCTTTGTCACATTATAATAATGTTGTAAATTTGCACTGCAATGACTTTCCATACTATGCACACGACGAAACGACAATGGATAAGAATTATTCTGCTTGCAGTGCTCACCATTCTGTGCTGCAACAGCAGCGTGCTTGCCGCCGACACCACGCACTATGCGGATGCCGACAGGCATGAAAGCCACAGCCATGTCGCCGCGCCTGACACGGGGAAAGACAATGCCACCGTTGCCACGCTGCACGAGACGGCACGCGTATGCAGTCAGGCACCAACGCGCAACACCTCGGTTTCAAAGCCGTCGCCCACACAGAGGGTACACTTCAGAAACCAGAATCTCTTCCATCTTCAAAAGATATGCTTCGCAGGCTATCGCGGTTCAGGCAGCATTCTGTCGCGCCCGATAATGCCTTTGCCGCCGTGTGACTACTATGTCTTCACACTAAGGCGTCTTTTGTGTTAGCTATTTAGGGGCGCAGGTGTATCGCCTCTTGCGCCAACCTGCTCATTATCAGCACCCCTACATAAATAAAAAAAACAACAGCTAACAACAAAAGAACAAACAAATCATGGCAAATTTAAACAATTTGGCAATGGGAAACAGCATTGCCAACGATTCCCGTATATCAACAAAAGCATCGTTCTTCAACCTCTGCAAGAAGCATTTCTACGCTCCCACACAGAGTCCTGTCAAGGCGCAGAAGAAGGAGTACTCGCCCACTGACGGCGTAAAACTCGAAAATGCACTCAACTGCAAGAGTCCCAAGGAGCGTGCGGCACACATCGCAGCACTCGATGCTATGAACGAGGTGAACCTCGGCAACTACCTGCTTGAAATGTGCTACTCGGACGACCGCCAGTTCTGCGCCCTGCAACTCAACCAGTTCAAGCAGCTGCGCTACGAGCCTGTGACCCCCGTATGCACCTTCGAGGGCGAGGAGGCACGGACAGTTGTCGAGGCATTGTAGATGCGCCGCCGGGCATTCGCCTGAGTAAAAACCGGAGGAACAGCTGAACGTAAAAGCGTTTTTAACAAACACTTAACATTCAACATTGCGCAATGCGAAGAATAATACCTACATTTGCATTGCAATTTTAACGACAACTTAAAACGAAAAATTATGTTGAACAAAAAAGTAGAAGAGGCTCTCAACGCCCAAATCAATGCCGAGATGTGGTCGGCATACCTGTATCTTTCAATGGCAGCCTACGCTCATGCCAACGGCAATCCGGGCATAGGACACTGGTTTGAAGTGCAGTTCCAGGAGGAGCAGGACCATGCACGCATATTCTTCAACTACATCATCCAGCGCGGCGGACGCGTGGAGCTGAAGCCTATCGAGGGTGTTCCCACGACATGGGAGTCGCCACTCACCGTGTTTGAAGCCACTCTGGCACACGAGCAGAAGGTGACACAGCTCATCAACTCGCTCTTCGCACTCACCACGGCAGAGAACGATTACGCCACACAGAGCATGCTCAAGTGGTTCATCGACGAGCAGGTGGAGGAAGAGGAGAACGCCAAGAACATCATCGACAACCTCCGTATGATCAAAGACAACGGCTACGGACTCTACATGCTCGACAAGGAACTCGGCGCACGCACCTACACACAGGCTGCACCGCTTGCCGCAAAAGCATAAAGAACGCCCTCGCCGCACACCGCCCGAAGACTACATGACGTGCGGATGCCTACCGCGAGGGAAACCGTAACACGCAACGATGCCGGCAGAAGGCATCGCAAGAGGGTGTGCATTCAGTGCCTCCACGCAGGGAGACACGGGGTGCACACCTTTTTTTTTCGCCATCGCCGCACAGCAAAGACTCCCCCAATACAGCCAAGGAAACAAACACGACCCTCCTGTTCTTACCTATCGGCAATGCTTTTTCACATTCCGCATTCAGTCCGGACAGTGGCGAATATACGACAAGCCACGCTGCCGCACGGTAAAAATATTTGACACCCGGCATTCCCGTTACAGAGTTTCCTCCAGACGGAGCGACCGCCTTTTCATGCCTTTTCAGCACCTTATTATATATAAAGGGCATGCTTTTCCAGCGTTTTCCTGCCGTTTTCCGCTCAAAACACACGCATTCCGCATCGCAGGCAAGGCTTGTCTGAAGTGCAAACAAGGCTTGTTTGAAGTGCAACCAAGGCTTGTTTGCAACACGACGGTATTGCATTCGAAAGCCATTCTGCACAACTTCGCGCATAAGCCACTGCAACACAAGCGGTTGCGCCAAATGCCCTGATTTTGCAAAAAATCACTCCATTCCCCGCTTTTTTCACGCAACCGCCATTCTCGGCGATTAGGATTTGAAGACAGCGATACAAATATAGCACACATTTATCCCTCTCTCCGAAAGACGGAGAAAACGGAAACGGAAACAAAGCGGAAGCCCAAAGTTTTGAAAACACATTGTGGAGGGAACGGCATATACAAAAAAATTGAGGGCAGTCAATAAACTACCCTCAACCAACACAAAAACTAAACTAGACTTAACTAAGCTAACTAAAGACTTTCACAAGCCTCTTGTTATCGTGTGCAAATATATAGAATATTTCCGATTCAGACAAGTGTTTTTGCAAATATTTTTATAAAAAGTGGCAAAAAGACGAGAATATTCGTTAAAACGGATACTTTATGCTTGAATTTACAAGAACATTATCTAATATTGTCATGGCTGCCATAGCTTCAACTATGGGTACGGCGCGTGGCAAAACACACGGGTCGTGCCGCCCATGAGGGTGTACAAGGGCAGCATTTCCCGCCAAATCCACCGTCTGCTGCTCACGCAAAAGCGTGGCAACGGGCTTGAAAGCCACCCGGAAATATATGTTTTCGCCGTTGCTTATGCCTCCCTGTATGCCTCCGCTGTGGTTTGTCGCCGTGGCAATATGTCCGTGGTCGGCGCAGAAAGCGTCGTTCTGCCGACTTCCATGCGACGCCACACAACCGAAGCCCTCGCCATACTCGAAACCCTTTGCGGCATTGATGCCGAGCATAGCTGCACCGAGCTGGGCGTGGAGCTTGCCGAATTCGGGTTCGCCCAAACCTGCCGGACAGCCCTTTATCACGCACGTTATGATGCCGCCCACGGTGTCGCCCGCAACCTTCACGTCGTCGATGAGCCGCTCCATGAGCACCGCCTTCTGCGCATCGGGGCAGCGCACGACGTTACGCTCGGCTTCATCAAGGTCGTAATGCGTGTAGTCGTGCTCCAGAGCGATGCCGCCCACCTGCGAGGTGTAGGCATGAACGCTCACGCCCATACGCTTCAGTGCGAGCTTGGCAAGTGCGCCTCCCACACAACGGCTAATGGTGATGCGTGCCGAGGAGCGTCCACCTCCACGATGGTCGCGCACACCATACTTTTCATAATAGGTGTAGTCGGCATGGGAAGGACGGAACACATTGCGCAGATTGTCGTAGTCGGCGGAGTGATGGTCGCTGTTATGCACCACGAAACCTATGGGGCAGCCCGTCGATTTGCCCTCGAACACGCCGCTGAGAAGTTCCACACGGTCGGCTTCGTTGCGTCCTGTCGTGATGTGACTCTGCCCCGGCCGGCGGCGGTTGAGTTCCGACTGTATGAAATCCATGTCGATGTCGATGCCCGGAGGCATGCCGTCCACCACTCCGCCGATGCACGGTCCGTGGCTTTCGCCAAACGTGGTGAGCGTGAAAAGAGTGCCGAATGTGTTGCGCATATAGCTTTCAGAAATTAAGAAGTTAGGGAAAAGGAATGAAGAAGACAGAAAGTCAGAAGTCAAGCCATTCGCTTCTCCGTCCCAAATCCATATAAGGAGCAGGACATTAGGCTTGAGTTCTGACTTCCTGACTGTCTGACCTCCGACTGATTAATGCTTGCAGTGTCCGCAGTCGCAAGACTCGCCTTCGTGGTGATGTCCGCATCCGCCGCTGCAACTCTCGCATCCGCCGCCACAGCCGTGACCGCTCATCTGGCTCACGAAAGCCTGCATCTCCTCCTTGGTGGCCTCACGGTTCTCAATCACCTTGCCCACGAAATTGAGCGTTTTGCCTGCCAAAGGCGAGTTGAGGTCGATGCGGACCTTGTCGGAAGTGATGTCGAGCACGATGCCCATGAAGAAGTTTCCGTCCTCGTTCTGCAACGGAACACGTGCGCCTTTGAACACCACTTCGTTGTCAAACTTGCCGTCTATCTCGAAAACGCTCTTGTCAAGGCTTATCACACGCTTCTCGTCGTAGTCGCCGAAAGCAAGTTCCTTGGGCAGTTCAAAGTTGAAGTCGGCACCCTGTTCCAGCACCTCGACAGCCATTTCAAAGCCGTCGAGAGCCACGCCGAAGCCGGTGATGAACTGGAAGGGACGGTCGTTTGAAGTCTCTTCCACCAATTCTTTCTTATCATCGGCAATGGCATACAGTTTGTAAGACACTGAGATGAACTTGTTTTTCTTTGTTTCCATTCTTTTATATGTATTTTGTTTTAATGTTTCGCATATATGGATGCAAGGAGATTCTATCACCTAATTAAATACAAAGTTACGACATTTTTTTATGAATAAGCCTTACTTATAGGTTTTTATGCTATCTTTGCGCTTCGAAAACAATTATCAAATAAAAAACAAATGCACGGAAAACGTAACCAACCGACACGATTCCGCCACGGAGCGGTCACCACATTCATAGCAATAATCGCCATCATCGCACTCGGACTACCAGCCGTAACCGCCGCACAGAACATGCCGAAGAGCTGCTACACCAAGCTCTCGCCCATGCTGCGCACGCTTGTCAGGACAGAGGGCAAGGCTCATGCGCCGTCGGCTTCAGCCCCAGCCGGAGAGCAAAGACAGCTGCGTGTGTGCGCATTCGTGCAGACAACTGACGGCAACCGCAACACGCTCACCGGAAACGGATGCAGGATTCTCGCCGATTTCGGCGACATATTCATCGCGGAAGTGCCTCTCCAGGGCATCAGGACACTGGCAGCCGACTCGCGTATATGCCGCATTGAGGCGGAAAGGGGCAACACGCTCACTCTCGACTCCATGGCCATCTACACCAATGCTACACCCATCTACGAGGGCAGGCAGCTGCCACAGGCGTTCACCGGACGCGGCGTCGTGATGGGAATCCAGGATGTAGGCTTCGATCTCACCCACCCCACGTTCTACAACGACGACGCCACCGAGTACCGCATAAAGCGTTTCTGGGACCAACTCTCGGCCGACACCATAGGCAGTGCGCTGCCCGTGGGCGCCGAATACACATCGCAACAGGCCCTGCTCGACTACGGACATTCGCGCGACGGAATCATAGAATATCACGGAACACACACCCTCGGCATCGCGGCAGGAAGCGGAGCGGGGACGAAATACCGCGGCATGGCACCCGAAAGCGACATCTGTCTGGTGAGCAATGCAGTGAACGGCGACGAGATATTCATCGACTCTGCCGACATTTACAAATACACCTACGCCACGGACGCACTCGGCTTCAAGTACATCTTCGACTATGCCGAATCGCAGGGCAAGCCCTGTGTCATCTCGTTCAGCGAGGGTGCGAACCAGGAACTGCATGGCGATAACATACTATACTACGAAATTCTGCGCCGTATTACGGGTCCGGGACGCATCATTGTGGCGTCGGCAGGCAACGCAGGACTTATGCTGAACTATGTGAACAAGCCTTACGGACTATCCAGAGCCGGCTCGTTCATACTCTCGGCAGACGACCATGTGAGCGTGACGACACGGAGCAAGGGACCGCTTTCGTTCGTAACCACACTGTATGACACCAATAGATGCACCACCACCTCGCCCCGTGTGAGCCAGAGAGGAAGCAGCACCGTACTGCAATTCAGCACCGACGACATAATGATAATGCCCGACCTGTGCATCAACGACACCCTCAGCATCGACGGGACACCGTATGTCTTCTCCGCCATAGCCTACCCGTCGTGCTACGACCACGAGCAACTGGCGATGGACATCACGCTCACCGGCCCGAAGAAGATAGGATTCGACACAAACGTTTCCATGGAACTTACGGGCAACTACAGCAGTGCCGATATGTTCACCATGTACGGACAGATGCTCAACAGCAATTTCAGCGGAATGCTGAACGAAGCGGAATGCTCGCACAACATCAACTCACCGTCGAGCGCACCAAGCGTAATCAGCGTGGGAGCGACATCATACCGGCAGGAATACGACAACATTTCGGGCGAGACAATAATCACAAACTACGGGCAGACGGGGCTTCGCAGCTCATTCTCGTCGGTGGGTCCGACACTCGACGGACGCATAAAACCCGACGTAATGGCACCCGGTGCCAACGTAATATCGGCCATTGGAAACACTTATATTGAGCACAACAGCAGCAAAGCCTACAAGAATGTGGTGGCAACGCAGTCGTTCCAAGGAAAGGAATACGGATGGATAGCCACGGGAGGCACCTCCATGTCGGCGCCGGCAGTGGGCGGAATCATAGCATTGTGGCTTCAGGCCAACCCACATCTCACCCCCGACGATGTGCTGGGAATAATCGCCCGCACCAGCAAACCGTGCGGAGACTACGGCAAGACGCCCAACAACTACTGCGGTTACGGCACAATCGACGCCTATGCCGGACTCCTTGACGCACTCAATCTCAGCGGCATCGACGGCATTTCAAAGCACAATCCGCAAGGCATCGACATCGCCTTAACACGCGACAACCGCCTGAACATAAGTATGGACGAAGCCGCCAAGCACGACTTCAGCATAAAGGTGTACGACACCGGCGGCCGACTCCGGCAGACAACACGCCTCCTTTCCGGCGCAACGCACTACGAAGCCGACCTCAGCCAGCTTCCCTCCGGCGTGTATGCAGTGCAGATTGACAGCCGCGACAGACTGGCAAAAGGCTCCGTACTCATAAGGAAGCAATAACAACGGAAGTTGAAAGAATTATAAATAATGATGATTTTATTACAGGAAACGACCGACTTCTGCAAAAAATATATACATTTGCAACCTCAAAACATCATTCATCATTCACAGTGTCACGCAGGATTTCCAACTGCGTGGCATTGAATCAAGTCATAAAAAGCATGAGAAAAATAAAGTTTTTAGCATTCGCCCTCATCGCAACACTGCTTGTTGGATGCGGCACAACACGCACAGTACCAATCACAGGACGCAAGCAAAACATCCTCGTCAGCGATGAACAGGTGCTCAGTCTGAGCAACCAGGAGTACACAAACTATATGAAGTCGGCAAAAGTCTCCACCAATTCCGCCAACACAGCAATGGTGAAACGTGTGGGACAACGCCTTGCCACAGCCGTGGAGAAATACCTCAACGAGCACAATATGCAAAGCGAAACGAAGCAGTTCAGCTGGGAGTTCAACCTCGTGCAGGACAATTCGGCTAACGCTTTCTGCATGCCCGGCGGCAAAATCGTGGTTTATGAGGGTCTGCTTCCATACACACAGAACGAAGCTTCGCTTGCCATCGTCCTCGGACATGAGATAGCCCATGCCGTGGCAAAGCATTCCGCCGAACAGATGAGCAAGGAAATAAAGAACCAATACGGCACAGAAATACTCGGACAAGTGCTCAATGCGGCGGGAGTAAGTTCCTCCACAACACAGTTGGCACAGATTCTCACGAAGAAAGGCTTGCAGTTCCGCTCGCTCAAATACTCGCGCGACCACGAAAGCGAGGCCGACCGCATGGGACTCATATTCGCTGCAATGGCAGGCTACGACCCCAATGTGGCGGTAAGTTTCTGGGAACGCATGTCGCAGGGAAGCAACAGCAACAGGAGCGACGTGTTCAGCGACCACCCGTCGGACGCAAAACGCATAGCAGCCATAAAGCAGGAACTGCCCGAAGCACTCACCTACTACAAGCCGGCAGCCGCTACTCCGACCAAGACAACAACCGTTTCGACCAAGAAGAAAACCACTTCTGTCAAGAAGAAAACCACTAAAAGGAGATAACCGACTTAGGAGTCAAACCATTAAGAAGTCAGGAGTCAAGCCGAATGTTTTGCTTATCACTGTCATAAGACAGACAAGCCAACGGCATGACTCCTGACTTTTTGTTGTTAAACCCAAATCGGTCATAGACCGAAACAGGCGTGTTATAAGAGAATTTGTCTTTCTTTCAACTCAAAACTATCACTTCACCAATGTGGATTCCGGACCCATGTATGAGCGTTTCAAGCCTCCGAAATCGAGTACAACCTTCTGCAAAACAGTGCCGGGATCGCCACAGATGACACGAAGTTTATGGTGACCGGGAGTTGGAACATATAGCGTTGATTTGTTGATACGGCTATTGCGCAGCACACTTTCATACCAGTTCTGGGCGTATTCCACCGATGAAGTGGACGGTTCGATGATGCGTGTGTTGTCGATAGTCACGCCGTAGTGCGTCTCAACACCTGTGCGTTCGTGTCCGGCATAGCCCTGGGCGGTGCAAAGGGTATAGGTGGGCAGCACATAAGTATATACATCCACGGGACCCTGCGAGAAGCAATAGAAGTCGTACTCCACAAAAGGAGCGTCAGTGCGTGATGCAAACCCTTTCTTGCCTACTGGGTTTCCGAGCTGTACGGCATCGCCTGCGGCACCCATATTGGGCACCACAGAAATTCTGACATCGGCAGATTCCTGCTTGCGCTGGTAGTCGGCGGCATTCATTGCTATGTAGCCGTTGGTCTCAACATGCTGTCCACGCACATCGGCGAGGCTTGGCTGTGCCGGATTGAACACCGACACGAGCACTTCATCCTTCTGCCCTCCATCCGAGACAAACTCTATATGTCCTGCCACGCGGTCGCCATTTGGAGCCTTAGTCCAATCCACCGATACCGTGAGACGCTCCTCTGTCGTGACACTACCCTTTGTCCGTGAGAGTCTTATCCACGGTTCGGAGGCCTTCGCAGTCCAGCCGAAAGCCTTTTCACCACGGTTATACACATCTATGTAATATGTGGCTGGCACGAAACGGCTGAATGCCGGCAGCTGATGATAGCTGCTCCGCCCACGAACCACATCCTCGCCCTCTACGGCGAGAGCCATATCCGCCCCTGCCGACAGTCTGGTGGTGCGCAGTTCGGGGCGGTCGTAGTAGGCTTCCGTGCCCTGCTGCTTCACAGACACTATGTGATTCCATTTGCCACCAAGCATAGTGCTATACTGATTTGTTATGGTCTCCAGGCTGTCGTGGCATTGCATGGAGAGTTTTGCCCAATAGTCGGTGGCAGCACGGTGCTCGGTGGCATACTCACGGTTGCGCTGTGCGTAGAGCATCTTGCGGTTTACGAGTTCGCAACCCTTCACCTGGTAACACACATTCTCGAAGAAACAGGCGCGTTTCTGCGTGGGAAGCTGCTTCATTATGCGCTCCGCCATGTCTGAGATGCGCGTATATTCTGCCAGACGACGCTCCGCTTCGCCATAATTAGCAAACGAAAATTCGGTGTCAGCATTTATCTCGCGCTGATGTGCATCATTAGTCCACTGTGCGCCGAAGCCCATACACTCCGGCTTACGCTGGAAGGAGAGGTTGTAATAGGTGTTGAACATGTCGGCAAACTGGCTTCTGTACTTGTCGCCAAGCATGGCGCATGTCCATTCCGTGCGGTAGCCGGCCGAACGGCGATAGTCGAAAGAGTCGATGTCGTAGGCCAATGACAGGAAGTAATCCACCGCAAACTCGCATAGCTTTATGTCGCCGGCATTGAGAAGCCAAATGCGGTCGGCAGTGGTGTCGTAGGCTTTGCGCAACTCCTCATACATGAATGTGGGCGAGGTGGTGTTCATCCACAGATAATTGTGGGGTCGTCCGAGATATGAGGCATGGTAATAGACGCCGGAACGACCGGAGCGTTTCTGTTCTGCCGGACTGCTGAGACGCTTCATGTAGCCGTAGTTGTCGTCGGGCCAGATTATAGTCACTTCGTCGGGCAACTGCAATCCCTTGTCATACACATCGAGCACTTCCTTGTAAGGGGTGAATGCCTGTGGTATGTCCTCTATGCGTCCTTTCACGTTGCGTGCTATGATGTCGCGCTGTGCGGCTATGGCTTCGCCCATGGTCTTGCATCGCGACGCCATGTCAGAACTTCCGTTCATGGCGGCGTCGTGCAGTCCGCGCAGGGCGAGAGTATAGACATTCTCGTATGGAGCCGTCTCCTTCACACGCGCCTCAAGCACGCTGTCGATACCGTGCTTGTTGGTTTCGTAGTTCCAAGGGCCGTACTTGTCGCCGAACCACTCCGTAGCTGTATTGAGGAAGAGCGGTTCGCAATGCGACGTACCCATGACGATGCCGAAACTGTCGGCTACCACCTTGTTCTCAGGCACCTGATAGAACGCCGTCGAGCAGTTGTGCATGGCCGGACACAGATAGTTGGCATTGAGGCGGAGCAGCAGTTCACACACGGCGGCATAGGTGCGCGGGCCGAAGTTGCCGCGTTCCTTCTCGTAATTGTTCTTCGCCCACTGGTAGAGTCCCCAGTCCTCGTCGTTGATGAATACGCCTCGAAACTTCACGCTTGGTTGCTTTGATGTGAAAGGCTTTACGTTCACGGAGAGCGTCTGACGCTTCTCCACGGGGGCGTCACCCCAGAAGTACCAGGGATTGACGCCTATGGCATGCGACACCGAAAGGAGTCCGTAAGCAGCGCCACGCCGGTCGCTTCCCGCCACCACCAGAGCCTCGTCAAATCCATTACCGGGCTTCTTCACCGTCTCTATGCGATAGCGTTCCCATGCTCCGGCAAGTCCTTCGGTGTTGAGTTTGTTCTGCTTCACAAGTTTCTTAATCCACTCGTTTTCCAGAGTACCCACTATCACCACACGCCTGGCCTTGGCATTACCCTGCCTTGCATCGTACACGGCGAGACGACGACCCGTCACACGCTGCACATCATCGGCAAAAAGGTTGCTCACCGTATTCATAAGCACCGGCTCAGAGCCGTCGTAACACACCACGGCCTGCTCGCCACCAGACACGAGACGGAAACCGTCAGCACCGCTGTCAAGCGTGGCCTGCGCCGAAGCCATGCCTACTCCAAGCACGGCAAGAACCATAGAAAGATTCTGTCTTTTCATAGTTTTCAATGATTTTGTAAATAAGTTTTTAGTTCTAATGACACTGCCCGTCACCGGCAGAATGATATAAGAATGTCTCTTCACTTAGCAAAATTACTCAATTTAAGCCAAAACCGGACTATATTCCACTTTTTTTTTTCATTCTACGACAACAGCCTTGGCACAACAACGCTAACATATTGATTTTCAGCAATATTCTTATTGACTAAAAAGAAGCCTTGTTTACATCACAAATAAGGCTTCTTTGCGTAACAAACAAGGCTTGTTTACAGGCAAAACAAGACTTGTTTGAAAACCGGTCATGTTTTGATTGTTTTTCAGACAGATTTTCCCTACCTTTGCACTTATGAAAAAGCTTATATCAATACTTCTGTTTTCCCTGTGCTGCATAGGAATTATGGCACAGGAAACCTACAAGACTAAGAGCGACATCAGCTACACAAAGAAGACTGACAGTTATGCAACGGAGCGTCTGAAGCTCGACATACACTACCCTGTGGGCAAGACCGGCTGCCCGGTGGTGGTGTGGTTTCACGGCGGCGGACTCACCGGCGGCTCAAAGGAACTGCCGCAACGCCTGCGCGACAAGGGCATGGTGGTGGTGGGAGTGAACTACCGTCTGCTGCCGAAGGTCACCATCGACAAGTGTCTTGACGACTGCGCCGAGGCAGTGGCGTGGGTGTTCGGACACATACGCGAATATGGCGGCGACACGGGCAAGCTGTTCCTGTCGGGACATTCGGCAGGAGGCTACATCACGATGATGCTCGGACTCGACCGTAAGTGGCTCGCACACTACGGCGTGGAAGCCGACAGCATCCGCGGACTCATACCGTTCAGCGGCCAGGCAATAAGCCACTTCTCATACAGACAGATGAAAGGAATCTCCAACCTGCAACCCCTCATCGACGAGTATGCCCCACTCTACTGGGTGCGCAAGGACTGTCCGCCGCTCATACTCATCACGGGCGACCGCGAGACCGAACTCTTCGGACGCTACGAGGAGAATGCCCTGCTCATGCGCTACATGAAACTCGCGGGCAACAACACGACAAAACTCTACGAAATAGGCGGCCATGACCACGGAGCCATGGTTGAACCGTCGTTCCACATACTGCTTGACAACATCAAGGAGATACTTGGGAAGGAGCGGTAGAAGGAACGTTGACAAAACAAAACAAACGAAACCAGGGCTTTGCCTTGAAGTTGATGGAATCCGTCGGACAGACATAATGTCCGCCAACAGCCAACAGTCCAATACGGACCAACTTCAAGGCAAAGCCCTGACTTCGTTCAATCACGCGCCTGTACTATTTCTTCAGCACGGGATCGCAGGTGAGATTCACACCCAGTTTCTTGAATATCTTCTGATCGACATCACTCAGCATCACCGTACAGTGCACCTGACAGCCGCGCAGTTTGGGCAGCTGTTCGAGGGCATGGAGACAGTTTTCGTCGCTGTCGGAGAGCACAGAGAGAGCCACGAGCACTTCGTCGGTGTGCAGACGCGGATTGCGTCCGCCCAGATAGTTTATCTTTGTGTGCTGAATGGGTTCAATCATCGACTGCGGAATGAGCTTCAGTTCATGGTCGATACCGGCCAGATGCTTGGTGACATTGAGCAGAAGGGCGGCGCTGCAACCGAGGAGCGCACTCGAATGAGCCGTTATCAAGGTGCCGTCCTCAAGCTCTATGGCAGCCGAAGTATGTCCCGTAACCTTCAGATTCTCCTTGGCTGCAACGGTGGCGCGGCGGAAGTCGGTGCTGATGCCCGCCTGACTGAACAGCATGCGTATCTTCGCCACCTCGGCTTCGTTGCATGCTCCGAGCGCAAGCTTGTTGGTAGCGGCATAGTAGCGACGCACAATCTCATCCTTGGAAGCCTCGCAGCACACCTCATCGTCGCTGATGCAGAAGCCCACCATGTTCACTCCCATGTCCGTCGGCGACTTATACGGGTTGTAACCATAGATGCCTTCGAAGAGAGCTTTGAGTACAGGGAATATTTCTATATCACGGTTGTAGTTCACCGCAATCTTGTTGTAAGCCTCAAGATGGAACGGGTCGATCATGTTCACATCGTTAAGGTCGGCCGTTGCAGCCTCGTAAGCGATGTTCACGGGATGCTTCAAGGGCAGATTCCACACTGGGAAAGTCTCGAATTTGGCATATCCTGCCCTCACGCCGCGCTTGTTTTCGTTGTAGAGCTGGCTCAGACACACCGCCATCTTGCCGCTTCCGGGACCGGGGGCTGTGACGATGACGAGCGGACGCGTCGTCTCCACGAAGTCGTTCTTGCCGAATCCGTCGTCGGAGGCGATGAGTTTCACATCGTGCGGATAGCCGTCGATGAGGTAATGGCAATATGTTTTGATGCCGTCGCGCTCAAGACGCTGGCGGAACGCTGCCGCCGCCGGCTGACCGTTGTAGTGGGTTATCACCACCGAGCCTACCATAAAGCCACGGTTCTGGAACTCGCTGCGCAGACGGAGCACATCCTCATCGTAAGTGATGCCAAGGTCGGCGCGTGTCTTGTTCTTCTCTATATCGGTGGCACTGATGACGATTACTATCTCGATGCTGTCGCTTATCTTCTGGAACATGCGCAACTTGCTGTCGGGGAGAAAGCCCGGCAACACGCGGCTGGCATGATGGTCGTCGAAGAGTTTGCCTCCGAGTTCAAGATAAAGCTTGCCGTCAAACTGTGATATCCTTTCCTTAATGTGCTCTGACTGTATCTTCTGATACTTATCATTATCGAATCCTATTCTCATATTCCGCGTTTGTTTGATGCAAAATTACAACTTTTCGGGCGTTTATCAGCATTATCATGCAAAAAAGAAAAGCTTAAAGTAAGTATGTGAACAAAAACCCGTAATTTTGCATCAAAATAATCTTCACGATATTATGACAAAGCAGAACTACATATTCCCTGCCGAGTGGCACCGCCAGAGCTGCGTGCAACTCACATGGCCGCACGCCGATACCGACTGGCAACCGTATCTCGACGAAATACAGGAGACCTTCGTACAGATAGCGAAAGCCGTAGCCCAATACGAGCGACTCATCATCGCCGCCATGAATACCGACGATGTAAGAAGCCTGTTGGAGGAGAGTCTGACCGCTGAAGAGATGCAGCGCGTGAGCATATACGAATGCGACAACGACGACACCTGGGCCCGCGACCACGCCTTTATCACGCTCGTCGGCACGGAGAAAGACGCACCCTGCCGCCTGCTCGACTTCCGTTTCAACGGTTGGGGCGAGAAGTTCGACGCCGGAAAGGACAACGCCATCAACCGCACCTTATATAATAAAGGTGTGTTCCACGGCTGCGAACGCATCGACTGCGACGACTTTGTGCTCGAAGGCGGGTCGGTAGAGAGCGACGGACAAGGCACCGTCCTCACCACAAGCGTGTGCCTCATGGCACCCAACCGCAACCAACCCATGACGCAGGACGAGGTGGAAGCGGTGCTGAAGGAACGGCTCTGCGCACGAAAGATAGTATGGCTCGACCACGGACAGCTCATAGGCGACGACACCGACGGGCATATCGACACCATAGCACGGCTCTGTCCAGGCAACACCGTGCTCTATGTGGGGTGCGACGACGATGCCGACCCGCAATACACCGACCTCAAATCTCTCGAGAAGCAGCTCCGGGAAGCCACCAACGCCGACGGCATTCCGTTCCGGCTGCTGCGTCTGCCCATGCCCGACGCAATACACTTCGACGGTGAACGGCTGCCCGCAACCTACGCAAACTTCCTCATTCTGAACGGAGCGGTAATCGTTCCCACCTACGACCAGCCCGACAACGACGCGCTGGCACTAAGTCTTGTCGCCGAAGCCTTCCCCGGCTACGACATCATCGGCATCGACTCACGCATCATAATACGCCAACACGGTTCCATACACTGCCTCACGATGCAGTACCCCGAAGAGGTGAACGTGTGACGACAGCGGCTGCCTACACCGGCGGCGCACAAACCGTTTCTTCATGAAATCCTTATAGTTATGAAAAAGAAAGAACTTTGCTACATAGCGATTGTAGCCATATTGGGCATCTCCCTGCTGTTGGGATTCGCCGTAGAAGTGTTTGGTATTGATTTGGGCAAAGCAGCATGGGCGGCGCAATGGGTGTCGTCGCCCGTCGCACTCGCCATTGGTTTTGCCTTCGCCCTGACTTTGGGCAAGGCTTTCCCCGACTTCAACCGGACGATGTCAAAGAAGCTTTTGCAGTATTCCGTCATAGGTCTCGGATTCGGAATGAATGTCAATAAAGCCCTGGCATCGGGTTCCGAAGGCATGATGTTCACCATTGTCAGCGTGTTCGGCACCCTCGCCTTGGGTTGGCTGTATGGCAGAAAGCTGCTGAAAGTGGATTGGCAGACAAGCTATCTGCTCTCGTCCGGAACCGCAATATGCGGCGGTTCGGCAATAGCCGCCGTCGGTCCAGTCATCAAGGCAAAGGCCGAGAGCATGTCAGTGGCTCTGGGTGTGGTGTTTATACTTAATGCCATCGCCCTGTTCATGTTCCCGTCCATCGGCGACGCACTGGGAATGACGATGAAACAGTTCGGCATGTGGGCGGCAATAGCCATCCACGACACCTCGTCGGTAGTGGGAGCAGGCGCCGCCTACGACCAGATGCACCCGGAAGCAGTGCTCTCACAGGGCGTGAGCGCACTTGAAGTGGCGACAACAATCAAGCTCACCCGTGCGCTTTGGATAGTAGTCATCGCACTCATCACCCCCTTCTTCTTCCGCAGCAAGCTTGGCGCAGCGTCGGAAGGGCAGGCAAAACCGTGGTACAAATGCGTACCGCGCTTCATTATATGGTTTGTCGTGGCGATACTTTTCAACACCTATATCCTCAGCAACGCCTCGCTTCTTGGCGACAGCGCAGCAGCAACGGGCGGCGAATTCAGCGGCGCCGTAAACAAGCTGGCAAAGCATCTCATCACTCTTTCGCTCTTCTTCATCGGAGCGTCGCTCACGAAAGAGACACTGCGCAGCGTAGGCATACGTCCACTTGTGCAGGGCGTCCTGCTCTGGATAAGCATCAGCGTGATAAGCCTCGGCTACATCTTCTGGGTGGAATGACGCCCCTCCGCCTCAGGAAACGCTGTTGATATAATTCTTTTTCACATTTGAGACTCAATGTTTTAACACGTTTTATTTGTACATTAAAGCCTTTATCCGTATATTTGCAGAACCGGTATGTATGGCAACCGTCTGCTGAAAAGGACTCCATACGGCCGGCATGAGACAGAACACATATTATAAAAACAACAGAAAAATTACAACAGCTATGAAAAAGTATGTATGCGACGTATGCGGATGGGAATACGACCCCGCAATAGGCGACCCTGAAAACGGCATCGAGCCGGGCACAGATTTCAACGACATACCATCCGATTGGGTATGCCCGCTGTGCGGAGTGGGAAAAGAAGAATTCAGCGTTGTGGAATAAACGCCACACCATTTGAACATAAAGAAAGGATGCCCAGGCATGACGGAAGTCGTGTCTGGGCATTTTTCATCGCCCGACGAAACACAGCCAACAGTGATTCCGGAAAAGAACCGCCGCGCGTTGTCCGACAAGCAATAACACCATTGATTTTCAAGCACATACACACTGCCTTAAAAAGAAGCCTTGTTTTGCCCACAAACAAGCCTTCTTTGCACTCCAAACAAGCCTTGTTTGCAACCAAAAGAAGCCTTGTTTGAAAACCAAGCATATTGCATCGTCAACGCTACCCACAGACGGCACATCACAACAAACACATAACCGACCGTAAAAACGCCCAAAATACACAAAAAACAAACTTTTGTTTGCAAAAATTTTGGCAATTAAAAAAATATCGTTACCTTTGCACTCGCAAAAGAAAAACAGTTGGTGCCATAGCTCAGTTGGTAGAGCAAAGGACTGAAAATCCTTGTGTCCCCGGTTCGATTCCTGGTGGTACCACACTAAGAAGGAGTCACTTGAAAAAGTGGCTCCTTTCTTTTTTACATATACGGACATCACCATATTCTCAAAATTTCGCACAAAAGAACATGGTTTCTCAATTATTCTTTTTACCTTTGTCAAGATACATTTTCACGGAAGTTCCTAAACTCTAATAAAGAATATGAAAAAACTGATTTCCATTTTAGTTTGTATAACAATAAGTGTAGTAGCATTCGCCATTGAAACAAACAGCAACTTCGGATTCAAAAGGCAGAATACAGAAAAAGAATACCAGCAATACGTCGGACAGTCAATAGTTATACGACGCCCTCATGGATTTTCAGAAACATGGAAAGGAACAGGCCTACATCACTTGAACAACTTTTACGGAAAGACCTTTATCATCAGAAAGGTCAAAGTGAAGAGTGCAATAAAGGAAAACATACCCGTACAATGTATAACCATAAAGGCATACGAACAGGACACTAAACGAATTACAAGCTTCTGCGCTTACGACAGCCCGTCAGACCCGACAGGAGAAATTCTGACAGCTAAGGAATTGCCGTTCATCGAACATCTGCCGGTATTCTTCAGCAAGACCTTTTCCGATTTTGTCAATAGTCAAAGAAACAGACTTATCACCAACCCTTTGGTAAAAGAAAGTTACAGAATAACCGACTTGTTTATAGGAAAAGACTCCGACAAGAACGCTGCTACTGCAACAATCAATGCCAGAATAAAGAGCACGGAGACAGGCGAAATTTCCACATTCCCCTATTCTGAAATAGACACCCAACCATTCAGTTATGCATTGAAAATGACACATAACCCTATACTTGAACGTGTGGAAAAGCCCTTGGATTCCAGCAAACGATATGGAGAAATTACAACCATACAAGATGAAGGATTGACAAAGTTTTCGTTTAAAGACAATACAATCGCAGCTTTAACATTTTGCATGGACGACAAATTCGTATTCAAACTTGACAACATATCAGACCACTCCATAAAAATTTTATGGGACGATGCAAGCTATGTTGATATGAATGGAGTCACATCAAAAATCATGCATACGACCATAAAATATTCAGAACGCTCCAACCATCAAACTCCTACGACTATCATAAGTGGTGCAAGTCTCCTCGATTGTGCATTGCCTATCAACAATGTGTACTTGGATGAGACCTTAAATACAAAATATATCAACCATAAAAGTTATTCACATACGCTCGGACTTTTCACTATGACGACAACATATCTAACTGTTGAAGACGTATGGAAAACCCGACCACTCATTCCAACAGGTTTTGAAACACAATCGCTTACGGGCAAAAAGCTTCGCCTCATGCTGCCAATCGAAGTCAAAGGAGTGGTGAATGAATACACTTTTATATTTAACATAGAATCGGAATACGCCCACCCGGAGCTGCTCAACATAGACAAAAAGAAATATTATTCAATGTGATTCCACTATAAAAAACGAGTTATTCAGTAATGAACAACTCGTTTTTTTGTGCTCAAAACATACTGCCACACATTAATAATATAGCGAAAATGAGTACCTTTGCACCATGATTTATCCGAATAACTTTGAAAACAAGATACAGTTCAATGAGATACGCTCATTGCTGAAAGGCTATTGCCTGTGCCGGCTGGGCAAGGACAAGGTGGACGAAATGGCTTTCACCGACGACGCCGGACGCATAAACACGCTGCTAAGACAAACCAGAGAGTTCAGAAGACTGCAGGAAGAGGCCGACGACTTCCCGTTGCAATTCTTCTTCGACATGCGTGAATCGATAAAGCGCATACGCATAGAAGGCACACATCTCGAAGAGAACGAAATCTTCGACCTGCGCCGTTCGCTTGAAACGATAGCCGCCATCGTGCGCTTTCTCGGCAGAAGCGACGACAACGGCAACTACAACTACCCCACTCTGCAAACTCTCACCGAAGGCGTACTAACATTCGCCGACATCATACGACGCATCGACCAGATACTCGACAAGTACGGACACATAAAGGACAGCGCCTCGCCACGGCTCGCAGAGATACGCTCGCAGCTGCAAAAGGCAGAAGGAAGCGTCTCCCGCACACTCAACAACATACTGCGGGCAGCACAGAGCGAAGGACTCATCGAGAAGGATGTGACACCCACTCTGCGCGACGGCCGACTCGTAGTACCAATAGCCCCGGCACTGAAACGGCGCATAAAGGGCATCGTACACGACGAGTCATCGACAGGAAAGACCGTGTTTGTGGAGCCTAACGAAGTGGTGGAAGCCAACAACCGCATACGGGAACTCGAAGCAGACGAACGCCGTGAGATAATAGTGATACTCACCGAGTTTACAAAACTCGTGCGGCCGCACATCGACGACATCATCAACGCCTACCGTCTGCTTGCCGAAGTCGATTTCATACGGGCACGCGCCGAACTGGCACGGACTACCAACGCCATCGAACCCACAGTAGAAAACCAGCCCCTTATGGACTGGATTACGGCACGACACCCGCTGCTATGGCTCGCACTGAAGAAGCAGGACAAGCCCATCGTACCACTCGACATCACACTGACACGCGACAGTCACATCCTCATAATATCTGGTCCCAATGCCGGCGGCAAGTCGGTGTGCCTCAAGACAGTGGGTCTGCTGCAATACATGTTGCAGTGCGGACTCTCCATCCCCGTGAGCGAACGCTCCAAAACAGGCGTGTTCCACGACGTGATGATAGACATAGGCGACGAGCAAAGCATCGAGAACGACCTCTCGACCTACTCCTCACACCTGCTCAACATGAAGAACATGATGCGGCAGGCAGGCGACGCCACACTGCTGCTGATTGACGAATTCGGCACAGGCACCGAGCCGCAGATAGGCGGAGCGATGGCAGAAGCCGTGCTGTGCCAGTTTGTAAAGAAGCACGCATGGGGCGTAATCACCACCCACTATCAGAACCTCAAGCACTTTGCCGACTCGCATGAGGGCATAGCCAACGGTGCAATGCTCTACGACCGCCACGAGATGCGGCCGCTGTTCCAGCTCGCCATAGGTCAGCCAGGCTCTTCGTTCGCCATAGAGATAGCCCGCAAGACGGGCATTCCCGACGAGGTGATACGCCAAGCAAGCGACATCGTAGGCTCCGACTACATACAAAGCGACAAATATCTGCAGGACATTGTGCGAGACAAACGCTATTGGGAGAACAAAAGGCAGAACGTGCACCAGCGCGAAAAAGACCTGGAGAAGACCATAGCAAAGTATGAGGAAGAAATAAAGGAACTCGACCGCAAGCGGAAGGAGATACTGCGGCAGGCAAAGGAACAGGCGCAGGAACTGCTGAAGGAAAGCAACCGTAACATAGAGAACACCATTCGCGAAATACGCGAATGCCAGGCCGAGAAGGAAGAGACAAAGCGTCTGCGCGAAGAACTGAACGCCTTCAAGACCGATGTGAACGAGATAGACACAAAACAGAACGACGACCTCATAGAAAAGAAAATGAGGCAGATAATGGAACGTAAGGAACGCCGCGAAAAAAGAAAGAAGGAAAAGAAGGAAAACAGCACCAAACCTGCCGCCACACAGGCTCCCACCCTGCCGTCGGCAACACCTTCTTCGGCAAGACAGGCGTTCGCCGTGGGCGACACAGTGCGCATGCGCGGACTCACAACAGTGGGAACCGTGGAGACAACCGACGGCAAACAATGCACCGTAGTGTTCGGCGATGTGCGCACGAAAGTGCCTTCGTCACGACTCGAACACACTACAAAACCTGTAGAGTCGAGCCGTCCCGCCACCTTCGGCATAAGCCGCGAGACACGCCAGACGATAGACAGTCACAAGCTGAACTTCCATCAAGACCTCGACGTGAGGGGTATGCGGGGCGACGAAGCACTCAACGCCGTGCAGCACTTCATTGACGATGCCATACTCGTGGGAATGTCGCGGGTGCGCATCCTGCACGGCAAAGGCAACGGAATACTGCGCCAGCTCATACGCCAGTACCTGAATTCAGTGCCAAATGTCATCGGGTGCAAGGACGAACATGTGCAGTTTGGCGGCGCCGGCATAACGGTGGTGGACTTCTAATCAGCGTGCCACCGTCACCACATCGTTTGTCCCGCACGGCATACGGATGCTCTTTTCCGACAGCGGGACATCGGCACTTATGGCGTATTCCGTCTTCTGCCGTTCGAGAGGAATGTGCAACTGCACTTTCCCGGAAGCGTCGGTACGGGTCTTTATCCCGTCAATGGTGACGCCGCAGCCGCCCAACATGCGCTCGGCGTTGATGTCCCAGATGCCGAACCGTACATTGCCGAACACCGAAGCATCACGCTTCAGCGGCACAGCCATGTCGCGCCTGAGCACCAGAACGGTGTCAAGCGGCAAGCAGTTCAGACACCGTACCGAAACATTCACGCTCCTGCCAAGGAAGCGGTGAGGGATGTTATGGAACATGAGGCAGCCGGATGCGCTGCGTATGGTGTCGGTCTTCCTCTCCTTTCCAAGCTCCATCGTGACGACAGCATCACGGAGCGGCGGCAGATTGTCATTGTGAACGGTCTGTTCAGCTATGCTCATGGCGACGGAAACGGGCCTGTTCTGAATCCATACACCAAGCAACGCCAAGACAAAGGAGAACGTTCCCAACAGCCATCCAGCCATTTTCCGAATCATCATACGGCGGTGTCGCTGCCAAATGCTGTCGAACTCCACGCCGAGCAACTTCGTTATGAGCTGCACATAAGCCCTCTCACGATTCAACCAAGACCATCTGAACACCTTTTCATTAATGTTGGCACCAAGTATTTCGGGTATGCCGAGAGTGTCGATAATGGGATTGAAGCACTCAGACGACGCATCACCGCTGTGCGGAACACCATCGATGATGAAGAAATGAATACTGTCCGTGCGCCCCAACTCATGGAAAAAGGCAATCTCCCTGCCCACCCATTCGGAAGTGGCGGAGTGTGGCGAGCACACGACAATGAGGTTTCGCGAACAGCGCAGACGCTCCTGCAGCTCGGCAGAGAGTCCGCCCGGCTGTATGTCGTTGGGTGCAAAGAACACCGGTTTCATCGGATTGCGTTTCCAGCCATGCTCGTTGCACATAGCAACAGGCATACGGTAGCCCTCCAATTTCTTCTGCAAACGCTCGCCCCAACGTGTGTCATACGAGCTGAACGATATGAAAGCGAAATATTTATACTCCTGTTCCATCATCATTTCCTTTCTTCAAGTTTTTTCTTCAACATCTCCACATCATCACGCCTCTTGGCCGGAATCACTCCTTGACGAGCGAGACGGTCGAGGTAACTGATTGCTATTTGTGGAAAATCAACACACCATTTCATGAGTATCTGCTCCGCATCGTTGTATTTTCCCTTCATCAGTAAGGCGATACCAAGATGTCTATAGGCACTCTTTGAATCCTTGTTGAGTTGCAACATTTCCTTAGCAATAGTTTCTGCTTCACTGAATCGACCGAGCATATTGGCAGTTACCGCCTGTATGGAGAGCCGTTCAACATAAAACTTGAGCGATTTTGCCCCTCCATCTGCACGCTTTTTCAATGTGGGCAGTATGTCGTTGTTCACCCTATATGCCATCTCGTATTTACGCAACGCAATATACACATTCACAAGATGCTCTTTCACCTCAAGCACATTCTCACTGTATGCATCGCTATGCTTTGCCAACCGCTCATAAATAGAGAGTGATTCCGCAAACAGACCCTCGCTCTCAGCACTACGTGAATGGACATATAAGAATCTGGCTAACTCTTTTTCGGCAGATGCAAGCGATGCATCAAATGCGAGCGAGAAGGTTGCAGACAGACGTTTCAATGTGGCGACAGAACTGCGATACATCCGTTCGGCATCGTCTTCACGCTTCATTTCTTCATAACGCTCAGCCAGAAAGTTCTGGCATTTCACCACTTTATTTCCATATACTTGCGGGTAAGCCTCGGCAAAACGAACATATATGGCCAAAGCCTCCTTACACATCTGCTCGCACTGCTGATACTTCCGCATGTATTTATAAAGGATTGCTTTCTTGTGAAGAATGCTGGCCTTATATGGTTCATATACACTCGGGAAATATGCGGAAAGCGAATCTATTGCCGACAAGGCTGCATCATACATCCTTTCACACTCCGCATAACGATCCGTCATCAACAAAACATCCCCCAATGCTGTACGCACGTTGTTCAAATCCGTTGTGAACGCCTGAGGATTCTCCTGTGCAAGACGCTCCAATAAAGACAAGGAAGCCTTGAATTCAGCCTCGCTTTCAGACAGGCGTTTTGTCCGAAAATAGCAGTCACCCAAAGCTTGCTTGCTCAAAGCCAGAGCATGTTCATACTTAGCAGTGGAGTTTCCAGCAAGATGTTCGAAAGCAGAGTTGGCTTCCTTACAGTAACGCTCACTTTCAGCATACTTCTTCTCATCAAGGTAGAGAAGCGACAGATTGTGTTTCACTAACGCCAATTCGTAGTCAAACTTTCCAGAATTTTCCGTATTAAGACGCTCAAACAGAGCCAATGACAACAAGAACAAATGCTCGCTCTCTTCCCATTTCCCGATGTTACTGCAAACGAGTGCAAAGTTCATCTGTGCTGTAGCAAGCATAGCGTCATATTTCTCTGGGGCTGATGCAGCAAGGCCTTCCCATAATGAAATCACCTTCCGGTAGGTCTTTTCACACTCACCGTAGCGATTGAGGTTGTAATAAAGCGATGCCATGTCGGTTAATCCTGCGGCATACCAATGTGCATACGACACGGAATCACCCCTCATGAGTTGCTCAGCCTTAGCAATAAATTTCTTGAAATAGGTTTCTGCTTCATCATAAATGTTCTGTTTCATACAGAATTGGGCGCAATCACCTATTTCGCGCAGCGTGCAGAGCGTGTCGGCAAGGTACTTCTGTAGTTCCAGAGCCTTGTCCCATTCGTTGTTCATCTTGTATGAAGCCAGCTGCGCACGCAGACTCTCAGCGTAGCGTTTTTGGTCGCCACGGGCAAGCTGAACCACTGTGTCCGCCTTCTGGCGCAGTGCCTCTGCGTCGCGTTCCAGGCGTATTGCGTCGGAGAGTTTGCGCCTGTAGTCGCCGCTTTCAAAGAGTCGCAGGGCTGCATCGAAGTCGCCTTTGTAGAACAAATCAATGGCTCGTTGCGACAGGGTATCGACTTCGCTGAGGTCGATGCGTGCCAACACGTCGGCACAACCGTCCATCTGCTGCTGCGCCATTTCGAGTTCGCGCTGCACGGAGTCGAGCTTCACTATGTATTCCTCTTCCCGCAGACGGTTGTCCTTCAGCTGCTGTTCGAGCCAGTTTATCCTCCTGTCGCACTTCTGACGGGCTATGCGCTTGCCGTGTTCTATGAGCGTATTCTTCTGCCGTTGGAAGAAGTCGGCATCGCAAAGCACCACGCATAGCGGTTCCATGCGAACGCTCCACTCGTCCACCGCCTGCTGGTTGAACACCATCATGCCCTTCTTCACCACCACAGGCCGCCCTATGCGCATACCCATACGCAGTCCGCTGAGGGTAAGGGCGAACTTTCCTGTGAGCGAATCGCTCTTCACTGCGTTGCCAGCCGAGCCCACCTTTATATATACATTGCCCAAAGGCGTGTGCGGCTTCGCACCGTTATAACGACAGGTAACGCCCTGCTGCGTCAGCGTCTGTCCGAAGACTGAAACGCCGACAGCAAGCAACGCCACAAGCATGAAGCCTCTTCTGAAAAGCGACATCATAGCAACCGATTTCCCGTTCCCATTCATAATGTCATCCAAATTAATGGTTTCCGCCGTCAAATTTACAAAAAAACGGATGAAAATATAAGTCAGAATACAGTTTTTTTCTCATTGTTTGCAAAACGGCGACATCAAAATAAAGAAACATGCACACTGCCTTACTGCAACATCCATCGACTGCTTCCTTGCGAAACCAGCATTGGACGACCTTCACGGCCCAGTCGCCCACCAACCTTTCACATCACCGCTTCATCGCCCCCACAATCTCGCCGACATACTCCGTATGCACGTTTCCGTTCGTCTCGGGGTTTGCATAGAAGTCGCGCGGCACATCGTCGCGGAATCCTGTGCGCACGAACGGATGGGAATACATTGTGCGGCACTCTATGACGAGCGACGCCTCGCGGTAGTAGGGCGTGCCGTTCCGGGTGTATGCCAGATGCAGTCCGAGTGCCTTGGCCTTGTCGCCGTCGCGCCCGCTGTGCCTACCCATGTAGTCGGGGATGTCGTTGTCGTCGAACTTCATTATGGTGAAGTAAGGCGACTGCTCCATGAACCGGTGCGTATAACGGTCGCTGCGCACATAGACGGTGGCTGCCGGCTTGCTCCAGAGCGTGCCGAGTGCGCCCCATCCTATCGTCATTGCGTTGGCGGCCTTTCTGTCGCCGGCGCACAGAACAAGCCCGTGTCCTCTGAACCAGATAAACGGATTGTCCTTGAAACCGGCTGTAATGTCAAACTCCTTCAATCCGCCGGCGGCGTCCTTCTGCTTTTTCTCTTGCGTCACGGCATCGGCTGAAGCCTCCGAAAGGTCGGCATCCTGCGTCTCACCATAAGTGTTGTATGAGATGTTCTCTGCCTTGAACTTGTCCTTCGGCTGCGGATTCTCCGCCGGATAGCCCATCACTACGACATTGAGCGGAATGATGTTGTCTGGCAAAGAGAGTATCTTCCTCACCCCTTCGACACGTTCTTCCGACGGATAACAGCCCGTCCAGACAGCCCCCAACCCCATGGCGTGGGCGGCAAGCAGCAGGTTTTCGGTGGCGGCGGAAGCATCCTGTATCCAGAAGTCGCGCCCCTTCCCCTCGATAGCCTTGTCCATGTCGCCGCAGACGACAACTGCAAGCGGAGCCTTTCTGAGCATCTTCGCATAAGGGTTGGCCTCGCTGAGAGCGTCAAGCACACTGCGCCTGTCCACGACTATGAAGTGCCACGGTTGGCGATTCATTGCCGTCGGTGCCGACATAGCCGCACGCAGCATTTTCTCCACCTTTTCCTTTTCCACGGGCTTGCCGTCGTAGTCGCGTATGCTGGTGCGTGTCGCGATGTTGTCGAGCACCGCCTGTTCATCAGTCACCGACTCCTTGGCTTGGGCAACGCCCGACACCAGACGCACGCCGAGCACCACTACGGCTATGGCGAGCACGAAATTGAGTATCAACGATTTGTTCTGCATAATGTTCTTTTCTGTTGTTCTAAATCTTTATCAATTCTCCCGTGGGACATACAAAACGGCAATAGGGACGAGGAACCCATACCGACAGGACGAGGAACGCCGCTGCCGCCACTACTACCCACACCGAAGCCGAACTGTAAACGAACGCCGTGAACAGCTCGTAATCCACCCATGCCGTCCAAGTGCCCGTGAGCATCAGTCCCATGAGCACTCCCCAGAGCAGGTTGCGGAATCCGACAAGCCACCTGTTGAGGCGTGCCGAGGGGCGCAGCTTGCGTTTCGCGAGCTTTCCTGCCAGTTCCTGTGCCGAGCCGAACGGGCAGATGTTGGCGCAATAATGCCCGCCACGCCCTGCAAGCGGATAGACAAGTGCCACGAACACCATCACAAGTGCGGCGGCGAGTGTGCCGAGCGTCGCCCAGTTCACGCCTCCAGCAAAGAGCCGCATGAGCAGGGCGTAGGACACGAACGTGCCGCTCCACAGTCCGAGCACGACGACATTGAGCGCAAGCTGGGCGTAATGCCAACGGCGGTTGCCCGTGAACAGCGGCACCACTGCACCCGACAGCGTCACGAGCAACGACATGACGGCAGCCAAAGTCCAGCCCGCCGCCGTGCCCGCCCATGCCTCTGCCGCCCCGGCATCGAAGGCATTCTCCTTGGCGTAGGCGAGTCCGCGCTTCATGTTTTCTATTATGGCACGCGACGAGAACGTTGCTCCCGACACGGCATCCACCTCTTCGTCAGCAGCCTCATCGATGCCCTTGCCCTGCCAACGGGTGAAAAGCGTAGCTGCCTTATTGAAGAAATCGGGATTCTCGGAATTGGGCAACGCCTCTATCGCAGCGACGACACCGTCCTTGCTGATGGTTATGCGCAACGGCACCTGCCCTGCGTAGCCCTGCACATCCTTTGCCAGCGGCTTCGTGAGCACCGTGACCGTGCCGTCTGAGGCGATGCTGAGCGTGTCGCCCTGCACCGTCGCCGCCTTACAAGCACGGGCATTGCTTATGTCAAAACCGAATATCCTGCCGTCGCGCAGTATTGTCGCCGCCGCAAGGATGAGCACCACGACGGCGAGCGATAGAAGTCTGACAATGAACGACTTGCTGTGTTTTTTCTGCATTTTCTTGTTTTTTTGTTATTTTATGGTTGCATGTTGTAACCTTAACATCTACAAAAATACTAAAAAGACGATATTACCGCAAATTCGTTTTCATGTGTTTTACGGGATATTATAAAACAAAAACCTTTTTTAAACCAGACTCGTCATGTTTTCAAAACACTGCCGTCCAATAAAGATTTCCTATCTACAGTTAAGAAAACGAAAGCAAAGAAACAGCACCCACAACCAATATTAAACCCAAATCGGTCATTATACCGAAACAGGCGTGTTATAAGAGAACATGTCTTTCTTTTCCACTCTTCTCCGCCTTTGTTTCGTCATCTTGCCGCCGTCCGCGTTTCGCCATAGCCGCTATGCCTTCAACACGAACGTTGCAAGCTGCTCGAAACAAAGACGAAGCTGAGTGAAAATCTAATGACCGATTTGGGTTAAAGGACAGGAATTGTTTTGACAGTGTTGTCGAGCGGGACGCTCAACCTCCTATTGATTACTCAAACAAACACAAGAAAAAACGACCTACAGTTGTCATCATCACCGCAATGATTTCAAAACAAGACTTCTTTATGTTGCAAACAAGGCTTGTTTGTAACGCAAAGAAGCCTTATTTGCGATGCAAACAAGGCTTCTTTTTATGACTATATACAAGTCGTTGAAAACAAGCGGGTTACACAGTGGCAGCCATAGCGGTTTTCATTGTTTTTCGTCAAGCACGCCAAAGAGGTTGCGCTTGGGCATGAGCTTCATGTACTTCTTGCGCAGCTTCTCGAAAAGACTTATTGTGTCAATCGAAAAACCGTGGCCTTTCCATGTGCTTGTATTGGTAAGCAGAATCCAACACTGACCGTCGGGGTAGCGCATCACAAGCGCACTCGTGCCGGAAAGCGACCCCGTGCGTATCCACGGACGCCCCACCGGAGTGTAGTTCCAACCCAACGAGTAGTCGCCGGAGGGCATCTGCTGCGTCATTGCCTTCACCGACTGCGACGAAATGACATCGGGCAGGACGCTGCAACCGTCTATCGAGGCAATGAGTCTGCTCAGTTCGGCTGCCGACGCCGCCCACGCTCCCGCCCCGGCAAGGCGCGGAATGTCGGTGTCGCCATAGCATTTGTCCACTTTCTTGCCGCTGTTGTTATACTCATACACGGGTTCCGAACCGCCATGCATATAGTAACGCACCTCGTTGGGACGGCGGTCGCGATAGTAAATGCCCGCAATGTGGAAGTCGAAACATCCCGCCGGACGCAGTACCTTGTCCTGCATGAACTGCTCGTAGCTCATGCCCGACCGCTTCTCTATTATCATCGAGAGGATGGTGTAGCCGAGGTTGGAGTAGCAGCGTCCCGTGCCTGGCGTATAACCGAGGTGGCGGCGCAGCAGAATGCGCAACAACTCACGGTGCGTGGGAGGCGTGGTCAGACGGTTTTGCATCATGATATAGCGCGTGGACGACATGGGGTCGCCGGCGTAGTTGTTGAATCCTGCCTTGTGGCGGAGCAACTGTTCGACGGTGATGTCGTAGTAACGCTTGTCGCGTATGGAGTTGATGTAGGTCGTGTCGTTGAGTATTCCCTGCGGACCGAACACCTTGTCGCTAAGTTTCAGACGCCCCATTTCCTGCAACTTCATTATTCCCACGGCGGTGACGAGCTTCGACACCGACGCCATACGCATGATGTGGCAAGGCTCCATAAGCACGTTGCGCTCCTTGTCGGCCCATCCGTAGCCCTTCACATAGAGCAGCGAATCGTTGCGGGTGACGGCAAGTTGCGCCCCGTTGAGCTCCCACCGCTTCAGATAGCGGCGCATGATGCTGTCCATATCGTGCAGTTCCGGCACATCCACCAATGCGTTTGTGAGCGTGTCGTTGAGGTGTACAATGCGCTGTTCGGCCTTCTCCGTATCGTCCTTGCCGCTGCATCCGCCGCAAGAGCAGCGGCAGATGGCGAACACGACGAGCATGATTGTGCCGAAACAGCCGAGACATGAGAGGCGCACTGGCGTGCGATATTGCTTCTTTATTCTGTATTTCTTCATTTCAAGAGGAGGGATTTGGAGTGCCGGCTGCCTTTCGTTTATGACAGACCTTCAATCTCTCCGTTCACTATGTCGATAACATTGGCCTGCGGAACCTTCGGCAATCCCGGCATACGCATGATGCTTCCTGCCACGGCGACTATCATTTCGGCACCGGCATTGATTACAATGTCGCGCACATTCACATCGAATCCCGATGCCACGCAATAGAGTTTCGGGTCGGTAGAGAACGAGTATTGCGTCTTGGCGATGCATACGGGGAAACGACTGTAGCCTGATTCGGCAGCCAACTGCAGCTTTTTCTTCGCCTGGACAGAGAAGCTTACGGATGCGGCGCCATAGATGTTCTTCGCCACTTTCTCTATCTTTGTCTCCAGAGAGTCGGTGTCTTCGTATGCAAGACGCAGCGGTCCGGAAGGCTTCCGCTCTATGGTTTCCACCACAAGGCGTGCCAGATCGGCAGCACCCTTGCCTCCTTCGGCGTAGGCATCGTTCTCGGCGAAACCTATAGAATGCTCCTCGCAGTAGCGTTTCACAATAGCTATCTCTTCAGGCACATCGCCGGCGTAACGGTTGAAAGCCACGACTACGGTCTGACCATACGACTGCAGGTTACGGATGTGCTTGTCGAGGTTTGCCAAACCCTTTGTGAGTCCGTCGCTGTCGGGCTTCTTTATGTCCTCGACGGGCACTCCTCCGTGCATCTTCAAGCCCTGCGCTGTCGCCACGATGATGGTGAGTTTGGGCTGAAGTCCGCTCTTGCGGCACTTTATATCGTAGAACTTCTCGGCTCCGAGGTCGGCTCCGAATCCCGCTTCAGTGATGACATAGTCGCCGAAAGTCATTGCCATCTTGGTGGCAAGTATTGAGTTGCAGCCGTGAGCAATGTTGGCAAACGGTCCGCCATGCACAAAGGCTGCGGTGTTTTCGGTAGTCTGTACGAGGTTCGGCGACAGTGCGTCGCGCAGCAATACGGTGATGGCGCCAGCCACACCAAGGTCCTTCACGGTGAAAGGCTTGCCTTCGACGGTGTAGCCGAGGAGTATGTTCTCTATGCGGCGACGCAGGTCATCCTCGTCGGTAGCAAGGCAAAGTATGGCCATTATCTCCGATGCCGGGGTGATGTCGAAGCCCGATTCGCGCACGATGCCATTGGCTTTGCCGCCCATTCCGGTTACGATGTCACGCAATCCGCGGTCGTTCACATCAAGCACGCGGTTCCAGAGCACCTCGCGCAAAGCAAAACCGTTGTCGCGGTTCTGGTACATATAGTTGTCGAGCAAAGCCGTTATCATGTTGTGTGCCGATGTTATGGCATGGAAATCACCCGTGAAGTGCAGGTTGATTTTGTCCATCGGGAGCACCTGTGTATGGCCTCCTCCGCAAGCACCGCCCTTGAGTCCGAAGCACGGGCCGAGCGAGGGTTCACGCAAGGCGCATATCGCTTTCCGTCCGATGTGCGCGAGTCCGAGAGCCAATCCTATTGTCACCGTCGTCTTGCCGATGCCCGCTTTGGTGGGAGTGATGGCAGTGACGAGGATAAGATTGCTCTTCTTCACACGTTCTTCGTCGATGAGTTTTGTCGGCACTTTGGCTATATAGTGCCCGTAATGTTCAAGTTCTGCCGTGGGAATGCCGTATTCGGCAGCCACTTCTTCGATGTTCTTCAGCTTTGTACTGCGTGCTATTTCTATGTCTGTCATAACATTAAAATGTATCGTAAATGTATTATCTGAAAACAAACCGGCGCAAAGCACAGTCCGAGATACGCCAGAAACCTACTGCGGTCCTTGTTCTCCGGATTGTGCTTCACGCCGATATTATCTTTCTCTTTCACGTTACAAAGGTAATGACTTTATTCGAAATACGGAATTAAAAAATCACAAAAAAAGAGAAGTGCCGCCATGACACTTCTCCCTTATGCTGATTCCGCACTGCGCGGCAACATTTAGATGATGCTGTTCTTCTTTGTCCATTCCACGATTTCAGGAATGTATCCGAATGCAAGACCGGTGACTGTGTCGGCGCAACCGTAATAGACTGCCACCTTGCCCGACTCCGGATCGTGCAGTTCGGCGCACGGGAAGCACACGTTAGGCACATCGCCCATGCACTCGTAAGGTGTCTGCGGCGAGATGAGGTAGGGTCCTGAGCGGTGTGTTGCCTTCCAGGGCTGTTCCAGATCGAGCAGTGCCGAGCCGAAGGCATAGACATAACCGTTGCACGAACGCAGCACGCCGTGATAGAAGAGGAGCCATCCTTCTGATGTCTCGATAGGTATAGGACCCGCTCCTATCTTCATGCACTGCCATGCACTGAGTTCGAAAGCGGCAGGAGCCATGACATGACGGTGGCGTCCCCAGAACTCCATATCGGGCGATTCACTGTAGAAGATGTCGCCGAAGGGGGTGTGTCCGGTGTCGCTCGGACGGCTCAGCATGGCGAAGTTGCCGTTGATTTTCTTCGGGAAGAGCACTCCGTTGCGGTTGTAGGGAAGGAATGCATTCTCAAGCTGGTGGAATGTCTTGAAGTCCTTTGTCCATGCCACTCCGATTGTAGGACCGTGATAACCGTTGCACCATGTGACATAGTAGCGATCCTCAATGAAGCACACGCGCGGGTCGTAGCCGTACACCCACTGTCCTATCTCCTTGTTGTCGCACTCGAAACGCAGCGGTTCCTCGTTGATGTTCCAGTTCACACCGTCCTTTGAGAAACCCACATGGAGCACCATGCGGCGGTTGGTGTCGTCGCAGCGGAACACTCCTGCGAAGCCTTCGCCAAAGGGAACGACGGCGCTATTGAATATGCTGTTGCTTGTAGGCAGCAGGTCGCGCGGGATGATAGGGTTCTTTGAACAACGCCACATTACGGCATTCGAACCTTCAGGGCGATCTTCCCAAGGCATGTTTGGCAACGGATTGCCAGTGATAGTCAATTTGCTCATAATTGTAAATGATTTAAGCCCCGCCACCTGCCGCTCTCATTCCGGCGTCAGTGTGGCGTGCCTTATTGTTAATATGTTGTATTTCCAGTTTTCATTCCGTCCCGTATTCTTCCGGGCTTACTTCTTCTTGTCGGGATAGGTGAACGGCACGAACCATGTAATGAGGAATGCCGGGATGGTGCAGAAGAGCACGAACACGAAGAAGTGGCGGTAGCCGAGCATGTCGCTAACATATCCGCTGAGCATTCCGGGAAGCATCACGCCGAGGTTCATTATGCCCGATGCGAACGCATAGTGAGCCATCTGGTGCTTGCCGGGGGCTATCTGCTGCATCATGAAGAGCGTGAGTCCGACGAAACCGAAGCCGTAGCCGAAGTATTCGAGCACTATACCACCACCGATGAGCCACAGGCTTTCGGGCTGATAGTATGCCAGCAGCGTGTATGCCACAAATGGAAGGTTGAACACGCAGCACAGCGAGAAGAGCGACTTCTGCAGTCCGCGGTGTGCCACATAGTAGCCTGCGAGGATGCTTCCTATCACGAATGCTGCGGCACCGAACGTTCCGTAGCACAAACCTATCTCCTTTTCAGAGAGTCCCAGTCCCTCATTGGCACGGTCGGCCTTAAGGAACAGGGGCACAATCTTCATCACAAAGCCCTCGGCAAAGCGGTAGAGCACGATGAAACAGATATAATATATAATGTGACGCTTGCGGAAAAGATCGACAAAGACATTGCCCAGTTCCACCATAGTCTCCTTGAATCCCGGACGGTCGGCGGCATCCTTCCTATCCTCCGAAGGCACGAACTTGGCATTGTAAAGTCCCAGCAGCACCATGATGACGCCTATCACCGCCATAATTATCGTCCACGCCATGACCGTACCCTGCCGTTTTGCGGCGGCAGCGGCAGCGGCGTCGAGAGCCGAGACATCGCCCGTGTAGCTCTCGATGAGCATTCCGGCGAGATAGACAAGGCCTCCCGTCGCGGCGATTTTGGCTATGTTGTAGAAGGCACCCTGCCATCCTATGTAGCGTGCCTGGTCGTCCTTCGACAGCGAAGCCATATATACTCCGTCGGCGGCGACATCGTGTGTCGCGCCGCTGAATGCTATGATGCCGAGCAACGCTATGCACACTGCGAAGAAATTGGGCAGATGCAGCGCGAGAGCCACGAGCCCGAAGATGCAGCCTGTGGCTATCTGTGTGAAGATGACGAAGAACTTCTTGGTCTTGTAGATTTCGAGAAGCGGACTCCACAACGGCTTCAGTGTCCACGGGAACATTATTATCGAGGTCCACAAGGCTATCTGTGCGTCAGACACATCAAGGCCTTTGAACATGAGTGTACACACCATATTGAGCACCACAAAGGGCATACCCATGGCGAAATAGAGAGTAGGCACCCACGAAATGGGGCTGCGCTGTTTGGTTTCGGTAAGTTCCATTTATTTCTTTCGTATTTTGTTTTAAGATTAGCACCGCTGCTTTGCAGTCAGGATAGGATTTGTGGCAAATTGCCTTATTATTGCAAAGTTATACATTTTCTTCGACACTTTGCAGCATTTGAAAACAAAAAATCGGTACATATATCACTTTTTAGGTTCGCCGTTGAGTTGGCGGCAATATTTAAAAGTAAAAAGGTAAAAAAGTAAAAAAGTAAAAAGATAGGAGGTCGGGCGTCTCGCTCG
>OLGE01000219.1_pt1 | contig 71063 bp, 64 predicted proteins | sample 1605151 | NCBI WGS metagenome assembly OLGE01 (sample SAMEA3888912, study PRJEB22519) | human gut metagenome | biome: human gut; feature: human-associated habitat; material: faeces | place: Denmark | collected 2010
GACGCAATATTGTACTCCTCCCTTTCGCGAAGAAAGTGAGCATATCCCAGAAGATCTCTTCAAAGGAAGAGAAGAAAAGACTTGAAACATTGGTCAGGAGCATTCTTCCCCAGAATTATGGCGCGATTATCAGGACCGCCGCCGAAGGTAAAAATGCAGCGATTCTTGTATCCGAGCTTAAATCATTGATAAGCAAATGGGAAGGTTCCTGGTCAAAATTGTCGAAAAACAAGAGTATCCAGCCGCTCTTTTCAGAGTACAGCAAGACCACGACAATATTGAGAGATTTGTTCAATGACAGTTTCTCCAATGTGTATGTCAATGACACTAAGGAGTTCGAGGAAATCAGAAAGTACATTTCCCAGATTTCGCCGGACAAGGAGAAGATCGTAAAGTTCTATGATGACAAGGAGCCTATCTTCGACCATTTCGAAGTTACCAGGCAGATCAAGAGTTCTTTCGGTAAAGTGGTTCCCATTAAACAGGGGGCATATCTTGTTATAGAATCGACAGAGGCGCTTAACGTGGTGGATGTCAACAGTGGTATCAGGGCCAAGACCAATGACCAGGAAGAGAACACCTACGAGGTGAACCGCTACGCCGCAGAGGAAATTGCGAGACAGCTGAGGCTCAGAGATATGGGCGGAATTGTGATTGTGGACTTCATTGACATGGAGAATCAGGATCACAAGAACGGGCTGTTCAAATACATGACTGATCTTATGCAGGATGACAGGGCCAAGCACAATGTGCTCCCTCTCACGAAGTTCGGTCTGATGCAGATAACGAGGCAGAGGATTCGTCCTGTGACTGAAATCAATACGACTGAGGTTTGTCCGGTCTGTCACGGCACGGGTAAGATTGCTCCGAGTCTTGTTATCGATGAGGACATTGAGCGCAAGATTTCCTTCTACGCAACAGAGAACGATGTAAAGTCTTTCATTCTCAAGACAGGACCAATTCTGGGTGCTTATATTTCCAGGGGATTCAATTCTTTCCTCAGGAAGTGGAGAAGAAAGTACAAGTGCAAGATCAAGCACGAGGAAGTCCAGGACTTCAGCGTTTTGCAGTATGAATTCTACAATGAGAATGGGGATAAGCTGGACAGCTGACTCCTGACAAAGGTTTACACGAAGAGCCCGGCCGGTATGGCAAGGCTCTTCGTTTGGTTTTTGGGGGCCCGATGGCAGGGCCGGGCTCGGATAGGGCTCGGCGGATTCATGTTTTATAACTTCTTGATAAACAAATAGTTCTGAAATCCAAATCTGCCGACACCTCCGGGCGTGATTCGACCTGAAAATAAAGTAAGTAGATACTGATAGCGCGTCAATACGTAAAGCCGGAGACGCTTACCCCGTTTTGCGGGACGGTGCCACACGGTCACTCGTAACACATTGATAATCAGATACCATTTATTTTAAGCGTGGATTTGCGGGCTTTTTTTGGCCAGAAATCCACATAGCAATTTGTAACTATTTGTGTGATAGAATTTTATGATTATGGGCGTGGCGTCGTCCCGACACGGAAAACGAACAGCCTGATTGTCATTATTGCTTTGCAATTTTCCGGGGTCTGTATCGCGCCCGGCGGAGGTGCGGCCGTGGGAGGTTCGCTTCGCTCATCCCTGTCGGGCTCGCACCCGACATCCCATTCACAAGGCCATGGGCGGCCATGCCTCCCACGGCCGCACCTCCGACCGCGCTTTCGTAAGACTTGGATGGAGCATTTTCCAGAACTCCTCACGCAGGCGCAAAAAAAAGAAACCGGGGAACACTCCTCGATCTCTAAAATAACGTGCGAGCGACCGAAACGGCGACAGACGTTTCCGTTCTCCCCAGGGAGATGTCATACAGTGACAGAGGGGTACGAAACCGCGAGGCCCTGAGCGTTTTTCCAAACCCGACTCGCGGGCGCAAAAAAAGAGACCGGGGAACACTCCTCGATCTCTAAAAAACGTGCGAGCGACCGAAACGGCGGCAGACGTTTCCGTTCTCCCTCGGGAGATGTCACGCAGTGACAGAGGGGTACGAGGCCGCGAGGCCCGGAGCGATTGTCCCGAACTCGTCTCGCGGGCGCAAAAAAAAGAGACCGGGGAACACCCCTCGACCTCTTAATAACGTGCGAGCGAAGGGACTCGAACCCATACGCACGAAGGCACCAGATCCTAAGTCTGGCTTGGCTACCAATTACAACACGCTCGCAAATCCCTTCCGGAAGACTCATAACATGAAGCCCATCGCTGAATACGACCTGGTTGGAAGCTGTCGCATTCTGTGTCCGAAAAGGAATGCAAAGATAGTAAAGGATTTTCAATTCTCAAAACCGGTTAGGATTTTCGTGAAAAATACTGAGAAAAAATACGATATTTGCGCATCGAAAAAAAACAAATAGAAAGAACCGTGGACCAGAACTGGAAACGAAGACTGGCTGAACTCAGGGAAGCCAACAATAATGCTGCATGGTCAATGTCTGAGTTTATCAATGAGACGCCATGCGCTATAACAGAAAGACTTATGAAAGAAGCAGACCCCTCGGGAGAACTACCTGAGGAAATCCTGTATGCAGCATTCATGGCAGGGTTCTGCGGAATATCGGAAGACGACACGACAATAAACGAATACTTCCATGACGCGGTGCATTGCCTTGAGACCAGGAAATATCGGGACAATCCCTATCTTAAAAACATAAAATTTCCAGACACCGCCACACGACATTGGAAATTCACACATTACAGCTACCGGCCATACGAAGCCTTCATCTGCAACGACATTGACATTGACAAAAACCTTAGGGAGGTGCCGCAAATCGGCTTCTTCCGGGAGCGGTTCGCGTATCCGGCGGTCGAGCAGGACGGGCGTGAATGGATGGCGGTGAAACCGAGCGAGATAGAGACAATGCGGGCGCCGATTGAGGAGGCGACGGGAAGGGTTGTGACGTTCGGGCTCGGACTGGGATACTTTGCTTATATGGTGTCGGAAAAGCCGGATGTGACGTCACTGGACATCGTGGAACGGAGCGAGGAGGCAATCGCGCTGTTCGAGGAGCATATCTTGCCGCAGTTCCCCAACAAAGAAAAAATCCGGATAATCCGGAGCGACGCCTTCTGGTTCCTGAATGAAAACATGTGGCAAGACGCCAGGCAGGAGGCCTCAGGTCAATGCGGGGAAGAAACGACTAATGTTCAATGCGAGATAGGTCCGGAGGAGGATCAATGCTTGGAGAGGCAAAACCGAGCAAGCAGAAGCACACAGAGAGGAACGGAGACTGCCAATCGGGAAAAAATGCAGGGGCGCTACGACTACGCTTTCATTGACCTGTGGCACGATACGGCAGACGGACTCGAGCTATACCTGAAAGCAAAACGCATTGAAAATAAGCTTCATACGGCGGGTTTACAGACGAAATTCGCCTACTGGGTCGAGAAGTCGCTGCTCTCAGCACACCGTTGGACAGTATTCGAAAAGACTCTAGCAGAATGCACCACAGAAGAAGAAGCATTGGCCAGACTGTCTGACGACCGCCTAAGAAGAGAGGCTGGACAGACTGCCTGACAACGCCTCTTGGAATCAGGCACATACTAGGGACTGGCGGCTCCGTCTCATGGCTGTCATACAGTCGACTCGTTGCTGTGATATGCCTCCCCAATTTTGTCCGGAAATATCCGCCTTTTTCCGGACAAATTGCTTGGTTATGTACAACTTGTCCCGATTAAAACGTTTTCTTACGGACGAATGTTAACCCGACCTAACTTATCCGGAAAATGACTACTTTCCACGGACATTTTGCAAGTGACCTGCCCCCAAATGTTTGAAAGAAATCACGGCCGACTCTCTCCCCCCCCCAGGCTGTCCGAAAACTTCTTGCCAGACTTAAACACTCCGTACCCCTATTCAAGGCCAGAAGCGGATTCTCGATTCTCACTGAGGAATGTTTGACTTTTCGGACGACCTCTCCCAGTCCGAAAACTCCTCACGAGCCTAAAACACTCCGCACCCCTAAACAAGGTCGAAATCGAGTTCTTGATTCTTCTGGCAGAAGTTTGACTTTTCATAAGCGTCTTCCCTGTTACGTATTGATGAGCATTCACTAGTTTCGACCCTCTTGACAACTGCTGATTTTTATTATTTGCTTCTAAAGTGTTGAATGTCAATGTTATACTAGGCTGAGATAGTCTGACGAACCTGTCAAGCACCCCTTTCGAAACCACCTCTTGACATCCATTGTGTAGCGCAAGTAATTGATTATTAGACGATAAGATAGATACATTACTGCCAAGAGGGTCGAAGGTATGACCATTTCTTTTGTCTCCATTTTTACTTACGTTTGGACTTTGGAAAGCAAACCGCTGGCAGCGCGTCAATACGTAACTCCAGAGACGCTTACGAAAAACACGTGAGAGTCTACTCAATTGAATTCTTTCGGGAGAAAGGCCAGTTTTCACGGACGTTTCTTGGTTTCAAAATAAGGAACTCGAGCAGTTAGGTTGCGTTTCTGTAGAATCATTATAGAACTGCTATTTGGTACCGCCTAAAACGTTTCTGCGGTACCAAATCCCTTCAAAAGAGCCAACGACAGGTCAATGCAAACAATCTCCGGAGAAAGGTCTATGCAAGGAGATGTCGGAGGAAGGCCAATGCAAGGAGATGCCAAAGACGGCCAACGCAAAACAACTGGCGACAGGCCAACGTCCAAAAGACCAAACGACAGGTCAATGTAAGGAAGCACAGGGATGCCACGACCACGCTTTAATCAATCTGGAATCAGGCACATTCTACGGCCTGGCGCCGCACCTAAATCGCAAAACGGGATAGAGGAAAACCAACGAAAAAATCTCCGGAGGAAGGCCAATGCAAGGAGATGGCAAAGAAAGATCAACGCAAAACAACTGACGACAGACCAATGCCACAAAAATCCAGTTCAAGCCAATGCTAAACAGCCCCTCCCATAAACCATAAAAACGGGGCTCCACAAACGTGAAACCCCTTCAGTCAATCTTCCTCATCCGGCATGTTCCCGGCATAATCACGCCACTTGGAAATCAGGGCGGACATGTCTGCCGGCAAGGCTGAATCGAAACGGATGAACTCACGCGTGCGGGGATGCACGAAGCCCAGCGTCTTGGCATGGAGAGCCTGGCGAGGACAAAGCTCGAAACAATTGCGGATGAACTGCTTGTACTTCGCGTAGATAGTGCCCTTGCGAATCTCCGAACCGCCATAGCGCTCATCATTGAAAAGAGGATGGCCGATATAATTCATATGGACACGAATCTGGTGAGTACGGCCAGTCTCCAGACGACACTCCACTACCGTCACATAGCCGAAACGCTCCAGAACCTTGTAATGAGTGACAGCATGCTTGCCCTTGTCACCATCCGGATAAACCTTGAAACGGAGACGGTCATTCGGATCACGGCCGATATTGCCGGTAATCGTACCCTCATCCTCCTTCAGATTACCCCAGACAACCGCAACATACTTACGCTCAATGGTATGCCTGAAAAACTGCCCCGCAAGATCCAGCTGCGACTCATCATTCTTCGCGACGACAAGAAGACCGGAAGTATCCATGTCAATGCGATGGACAAGGACACCCATACGCTCATCCTTCGCGTCAGGACCCTGGGAAATGCCGAGATGATAGGACAAGGCATTGATCAATGTCCCCTCGAAATGACCATGACCAGGATGGACAACCATACCCGCAGGCTTATTGACAACAAGAAGGTCATCATCCTCATAGACAATGTCCAGAGGAATATCCTGAGGAAGCACCTCGAAACCACGCCTTTCATAAGGCATCACGAAACGGATAACATCACCAGGGCGTACAATGAGATTGGCCTTCGCAAGTTTGTCATTGACACGCACATACCCGTTCTTGATGGCAAGCTGTACACGATGGCGCGACGTGTCCATCAGATGACATGCCATGTACTTGTCCACCCTCAGCGGCGTCTGCCCCTTGTCCACATTGAGCCTGAAATGCTCGAACATCCCCTGCTCATCCTCCTCGGAAGCACAGTCGGCCCCCTCCTCGATTATAAGTCCGTCACCTGATGGCTCCTGCAGCTCATCATCATTGAAAATCTCGTTCTCTGTCATCGTAAATTATTTATTGTCCTTTGAAAGATAAAGAGTTACCTCAGTTCCCATAAGAACAGACATATCAGAAGCCGAAGGAGTCTGCTTATAGACCACAGCATCCAGAGAATCACTGTAAGTGCGGATATCCTTGTCGAAACGGAGCTTCGCCACATTCAGAGAATTGTCATGCAGCGCATCCACAGCCCTCATATACTTCATACCCGTAACATCCGGCACATAAGTCTGGTCATCAGCACCGAGACCGACAACAAGGTCGATTTCAGAACCGCTGTCAATGGACTTGCCCGCCTTGATGTCAACCCCGCGATACAACTGCCTCAGCACATTATTGGTCGCAATATCATCCACATAACGCAGATTCCTGAGAATCAATCCCTTGGACATAAGCTCAGCCTTAGCCTGCCTCATAGAAAAGCCGACAAGGTCCGGCATCGTAGTCTTCTTCGGAGATACCGAATTGATAGTAAGCAGGATACGACGTCCGGTCTTCACATGGCTGCCAGCCTTCGGCACCTGGGAAAACACCAGACCGCGCCCCATCTTGCGCACATACACAGAATCAGTCACATCGATTCTGATACCCCTGTCAGACGCCAGATAAGAAGCGTCACTCACACTCATATTGGTAAAGTCAGGCACCTCGATCTCCTGACCATGATGAGTTCCAATCTTGAGAAAAAAATTGGCCACGAAAACAAGAGCCAACACCACAACACAGGCCGCAATCACATTCTTCACGAACCAGTTGCCGAAAAATCCCTTAAAATCCATATTCCAGAATAAGTTTGTTCAATGTTACACTACTTGGTGAAAATCAGTTCCATAACGCCATCCGTCAGAAGCGCGATTCCGATGATGGTCACGATGACACCCGTGATACGGTTAATCCACAGGATGGTCCCCAACTTGAAATTCTTGCGGATTTTGCTGAAAACCCACGAAAAGAAGAACCAATAAAGAGCCGAACCCGCACTGAGCGAAAGCAGAAGAGGCGCAACCCTGAAATCATGAGGTTCCAGTTCAATGCCGAAGAACGCAAACAGCGCGAATATCACGAAAATGGCGCCCGGATTGGAAATGCCCATGAACACGGCCTGAAAGAAATCCTTCAAGGAATAAGAAGAATGGGCATCCTCCCTTTTCATCTTCCTGAACGGGTCCTTCAACGTCATACTGCAGCCAAGGAGCGTAACCACAATACCGCCGCCGGCCATTATCAAATCACTGTAATTTTCAATGAAAGTCTCCGCGATTGCCAATGCAAAAACAGCGATGACCGCAAAAATCGTATCAACGAGACATGCACCAAGCCCGGCAAAAAAACCGGCCTTATGTCCATCACTCAAAGACTTCTGTATAACGAGAATAGCAATCGGCCCCAAAGGGACAGACGCACAGATGCCTATGATGAAGCCTTTTAGAATATCAAGCAGCATATGAATCAATTTTTGTCATGCCGGACTATACGCAAAATACGCGTTTCACACATGACCATAATCATGCAAAGATAACAATTAATTCATATCTTTGCACAAGCAGAATGGCCTACCGTCAAAAAGCAGGCCCTCAAAGCATTAAAAAACAGACAAAATGAAAAACAAAAATACACTTCTTGCAATTCTGGTCCTTCTCTTCGTCGTCCTGATGTCCATCCCCTATCTGGTGCCCCACACCGGACTGCTGGCCCTCTTCGGACTCGTGCCGCTGCTCTGCATGGAAAGAATCGCGACCATGACAGGCACACGCAGGATATGGCTCTGGCACTACAGCGCCTTCGTACTCTGGAACGCAGCCACCACATTCTGGGTCTGCAACGCAACCATCGGCGGAGGAATCTTCGCAGTACTGGCCAATGCCTTCCAGATGTCTATCGTATTCGGACTGTTCAGATGGAGCCGCAAAATCCTGAAAGGCTCCCTGCCATACATCCTGCTCGCAATGATGTGGATTGCATGGGAAAAATACTACCTCACCTCCGCACAAATCTCCTGGCCATGGCTCGTCCTCGGCAACGCCTTCGCAAGAACACTGTCAATGGCGCAATGGTATGAATATCTAGGCACCCTCGGCGGCTCCCTCTGGATCTGGGCCTGCAACCTCGGCCTGTTCGGCATAATGGTCTCATTATCAGACGAAAGCTGGTCAATGTTCAACGCCAAAGCCAAGACCGCTGCAGCCGGAGGCTACCTTCTCCTGCTCGCAGCCCCGATGGCACTGTCAATGCATATCTACAATTCCTACGACGAAGTCGCCGGCAAAACCATCGACGTAGTGGTGCTGCAGCCTAACATTGACCCGTACCAGAAATTCCAGGCATTGAGCCAGGACCAGCAGGACGCAATCCTGGCAGGCCAGCTCACAGAAGCATTGACAAGAACAGATACCGGCAGGATGGTGCTGGCGGTAGCTCCGGAAACCTTCACGAGCCACGTCTGCCTGAACAATCTGAGTTTCAGCAGAACCCTAAGACGCTTCGAAAACATCATTGAAAAAAGGCCTGACGCGAGCCTCCTGATGGGCGCATCGACCTACGATCTCATTGAATCAGAGACCGTTCCGTCACATACCGCGAGGAAGGTCAGCGACGGAATGTGGATAGAGACGCACAACTCGGCATTGATGATAACCGGCAACAGACCGGAACAGATTTACCACAAATCCAAGCTCGTTGTAGCCGTGGAAATGACTCCGTACCCGGCATTCTTCTGCAAGATTGACGACCTTCTGGGCGGAGTGATGGGAAGGAATATCGGCCAGGACGAAGTGACGCTGCTGAACTGCGAGAAAAGGGATTCGACGGGCAAGGTCAATGATTCTGTACCTGTCGGCTGCGCTGTCTGCTACGAGTCCGTCTATCCGGAACATTTCGCGGAATATGTACGCAAAGGCGCTGAACTTATGACAGTTATCACCAATGATGCATGGTGGGGCGACACGCCGGGATACAGGCAGCACCTGAGCTATTCATCGCTGCGTGCAATCGAGACAAGGCGCGACATTGCAAGAAGCGCCAACACGGGAATCTCGGCATTGATAAACCAGAAAGGCGATATTGTCGCGGAAACCGAGTGGTGGGAAACGGCAGTACTTACAGGAAAAGTCTGCCTCAATGACCGTCAGACGTTCTTTGTGCGTCAGGGTGACATTGTAGGCAGACTCTGCGTATTCTTTTCCGTTCTTCTCCTGCTCGGAGTCGCCGTCAGAGTGAAGGTCAGAAAATAAGTCCTATTCTTTTGTCAATGCTGCTTTTACGACCGGATCAATCTTTAGATAAATGCGGTAGAAAGCGTTGTCGCTAAGTTTCGAATAACGTCCGATCAGGGCGCGGAGCTGAGGAATCAGATATTCCTCCGTCTCGGCCCACTCCCCTGCAGCCGGCCTGATACCGTCAACAGAAGCCGCATAAGACTGGAACGCAGAAGGGATGTTCAGTCCGTCAAGGAAGGCATCCAGCTTCTTATAGTCGTCAATTTCAGAGAGTTGCTTGGCATACTTGTCGAAAATGTAGGAAGCGAAACGCATCTGGGTAGCCTTCTTGTTGCAACGGATGAAGAACTTGGAGGCCAGGGTCGTATCCACAGGGACAAAGACATCCGGCACGATTCCGCCTCCGCCATAAACGGTACGGCCTCCGACTGTATGGTAAACCTCTTTCTTGTCCACCTTCATGCTGTCCTTGTCGAACATCTCGCCATCAGCATACCTCTTGTAAATATCATACTGGTAATCAGCAGAATAAGGTTTCTGGATACACCTTCCGGAAGGAGTATAGAAACGGGCCACCGTAAGCCTGATACCTGAACCGTCATTGAAATAAACAGGTTCCTGGACAAGGCCCTTGCCATAAGAACGGCGGCCTACAATCGTTCCCCTGTCATTGTCCTGAATCGCGCCGGCGAAAATCTCACTCGACGAAGCAGAATTTTCATTGATAAGGACAGAGAGGGTGATATCCTTCATAATTCCCTTTCCATCAGCCTTATATGCCTCACGTTTGCGATGAAGTCCCTGAAGATAGACGATTTCATCTCCCTTCTCAAGGAACATGTCGGAAAGCATCAGGGCCTGGTCGAAATATCCGCCGGAATTGTCCCTGACATCGAACAGAAGGTTCCGAAGACCCTGCTCGAGAAGATTTTCGGCTGCTGCCTTGACTTCCTGATAAGTGGTGCGGCTGAACTTAGAAAGACGAATGTAACCAGTAGTATCATTGATCATGAAAGCGGCATCCACGCAGTGGACAGGAATCTTTCCGCGCTTAATCTTGAACGGAATCCTCTCGCTGCCACGTTTCACGAGCACTTCCACCTCGGTTCCCGCACGGCCTTTCATGTGGCGGACCATGCTGTCCTGAGGGAATTTCACGCCGGCGATAACAGTGCTGTCCACCTTCAGGAGACGGTCGCCAGGCTGGAGACCTACTTTCTCGGACGGACCGCCCGGGATGACCTCCAGGACAATGGCAGTGTCATTAGGGACATTGAACTGAATACCGATTCCATCGAAATTTCCGGCGAGATCAGACTCCGATTTCTCCAGATCCACAGGCGGAAGATAGATGGAGTGAGGGTCAAGGGAAGCCAGGGACGCCACTACAGCAGCATCCGTAACTTTCTTTACATCAACGGTATCCACATAGTTTTCCTGTACCTGTTCAAGAATGAGATTCAGTTTGCGCCAGTCAGAATAATCGCCATTCAACTTGTGACTCGGACGAGTTACTGAAAAGAACAAGACCGTACCCAGAATACCGATAACGATTCCGAGTACGGCAGATAGCGTGCTATATTTATCTCCCTCTTTCATAAACCACTATTGTTCGTCAACATTGACCTGTTCGACCTCGATTCCGGCCTGCCTGAGAAGGTCCGGTCCGTCATGCAGCCTGTACTCGTCACGATAGACGACCCGTTTGATTCCGGCCTGGATAATCAGCTTGGCGCACTCGATGCAAGGCGATGCAGTCACATACAGTGTCGCATCCTCGCTACTGTTTCCTGACTTGGCCACCTTCGTAATGGCATTGGCCTCAGCATGAAGCACATACGGCTTCGTAACCCCGTTCTCGTCCTCGCAGATATTTTCAAACCCGGACGGGGTTCCGTTGTACCCGTCCGAGATGATCATATTGTTCTTCACGAGAAGCGCACCGACTTTACGCCGTTTGCAATAGGAGTTTTCGGCCCATATCTGGGCCATCCTGAGATAACTGCGGTCGAACTTCTTCATATATGAAATTAGTTTCTCTGATAAAGATATCTCTTGATACTTCTCTTAGGAGTCCTTTCGAAATCCTCAGGCATGAATTCTATCTTGGCAATCTTCGCATAGTTAGGAACCTGCTTGTTGATTTCAGGAAGTGTCTCCTGCAATTTCGCCTCAAGTTCAGCCTTGCTGAGTCCGTCAAGTTCTGCCTGATGATAGTCAGGATAGATAAGGGCAACAAGCGAACCATGATCTTCAATTACCAGTGAGTCAACGACATAGGTAACATTGTTCACAACGCCCTCGATTTCCTCAGGATAAATGTTCTGGCCTGAAGGTCCGAGAATCATGCACTTTGAACGGCCCTTGAGGAAGAGATAGCCCTGCTCGTCCAGAACTCCCATATCACCGGTATGGAACCAGCCGTCCGGCTCGATTACGCTGTTGGTAGCCTCCTCATTCTTGAAATATCCGAGGAAAACATTAGGTCCCTTCACGAGCACCTCGCCCGGTATATTGTGAGGGTCAGGTGAATCAATGCGGACAGACATGTTCATCGCAGCAGGTCCGCAAGAAGCAAGTTTAGCATCCTTCCAGTCAGAATAACAGATGATAGGAGCGCACTCGGTCATACCGTAACCCACCGTGAAAGGAAATCCTATCTTGCGGAAGAAGCGCTCAACCTCAGGATTGAAGGCGGCACCTCCGATGATAACTTCATAGAATCGGCCTCCGAAAGCATGGACAAGTTCATTGAGAATCTTCTTCTGAATCACTTTGTCAATGATAGGAAGGTTCATCACCATCTTGTTCCTGTCAATGATAGGCTTCAGCTTGGACTTGTAAACCTTCTCGATGATGAGAGGAACGGCGATGATGATATGAGGCTTGATGTCGGCAAACGCCTGCATGATGATCTTCGGACTAGGCACACGCGTAAGGAAATGCACATGGGCACCGATGGTCATCTCGAACAGGAACTCGAACATCATGCCGTACATGTGGGCCGACGGCAACATTGACACGACCTCTGTAGTATTGTCAAGCTGAGGCATCGCCTGCACGTGCGCGAATTCGATGTTGGAGTAGAGCGAGCGGTAAGGCACCATGACGCCCTTCGAGAATCCGGAAGTACCTGAAGTGTAGTTTATCAATGCGAGTTCGTCGGCGCTGTCCTCATAGTAATCAAGGTCCTCAGGACCGAAGTTGTTCGGGTATTTGTGGCCGAAACTTTCATTCAGATGCTCACGAACCTGGGACATCTCCTCAGTCTTGGAATAGAGGAATCCGAAGGTATTGATCTGCACGACTACATAAAGGCCAGGCATTTCAGCCTCTGAAAGGTTTTCCCAGATGACGTCATCCACGAAGAGTACCTTCGCCTCGGAATGGTTCACGAGATAGTGGATATTGCCGGGCTTGAACTCATGGAGAATAGGCACCGGAACTGCTCCGTAGGTCAATGCCGCGAGGAAGCTTACGCCCCAGTTGGCCTGATTTCTCGAGCAGATGGCGACCTTGTCACCTTTCACAAGTCCGCACTGCTCGAATGCGATATGAAGTTTTGCGATTCTTCTTGCTACATCTCTGTAGGCAAGATCCTGTCCTTTGTAGTTCGACAACGCAGGGCGGTCCCAGTTTTTCTTGAAACTCGTCTCAAGGAGTTTGTTTACTGAATGAAATTCCATATTTTCTAGTTTAAAATCAAAGTTTCAGTGACCTCTCTTTGCCGTCATAGCAAAGGGCTGACACTGTACCCTTGTCATTGACATTGATCTTGCTGTCGGGCAGCAGCATCTTGTTTCCGTTTCCGCTGTACAGAGGCTCGCCTCCGTCGAATCCGAACACAAGTGTACGCACCGAAGTCCTGACTACCCAGAACCTCTTGCCCTTGACTTTCAGCAGTTCAGGCAATGACTTGATTGTTTCTTCTGTTTTTATGCCTTTCCACGTAGAAGGTTTCTTCCCGTGGAGATCATACATTCCGATAGTGTTGTCTTTATGAAGCACCTGCACAGTGTAACCGTGCGCTCCGGTAAAGTCATAAGCGGCCGGACCGAGAAGGATTTCCTTTCCAAGTTCCACCGGGAACGGCTTCACAAAGCGCCCAAGCCTATCGATGAGATATAGTTTCGAACCGGAAGCGAACAGGAACTGCAGCTTGCCGTTTCCGAAATAGTCAATGTCTTCCACAGCCCCGCAAATCGGTGCGCCGAATGGAACGCCCCAGATTCCTTTTCCGCTTTCTTCCTTGAGTACCAAGTAGTTATTTGACTGCTGAGCGAAAAGGTTTGTCTTGCCGGTGCCGCAGTTCTTGACCTTGAACGGCCCCTTAGGGACATTGACAACGGTATCTCTGAGAAGGGCCGGCATGGTGTCTTCGCTGCCTGCGAAGGCTATACGGTTCACGTCGAGTTTCAGTTTCGGCTCAGCACCCGGCGCTATCGAGAAGAATACCGGACATGCGGAAACGCCTTTCAGAATCGTCTTCGCATCCTTCGCCATATCCTTGCTGAACAAGTCAGATATAACCTCAGGCGAAACCCTGCAATAAGCGCTGAACACCGTTCCCTCTGTCGGCATACGGGATGAAAGTCCTGAATCCGACAGGAAGTCCTTCAGCCTCCTGCGTTTCACATCTGACGAAAGCAGTGAAACCGTATTTCTGTCGCCGGCGATTATCCAGCCTTCCGAATATGCAAATGTCGAATCCGGGAGGCCGAAGAGTTTTCCGAAAAGTGCTCCGGCAAATCCGCGGTACGGATTGGACTTCACTCCCCCATCGTAATCTTTCAATGACTTGTAGGACATTCCCCTGAAGAGGACCGAGATATCCTGCTTTCCGGGCCTTATGAAAAGAACCGGCGAAACGCCTGTCTCCGTCTGGATGGCAGCGCGTACAACTTCCTTAATATCAAGCGCTTTAGCCCAGACATCCGGTGTAATTTTCACCCTTCTGCCCAGAGTATCTTTCCGGATTCTGTTCTTGTCTCCGCCACCGGCAGCGTCGATGTATTTGGAATACAAGTCGCATGAGGTCTCCGCATCCGCTATCTGGATTCCATAAGCCGCAACCGTTGCAGCCGGCAGAATTTCCGCCATCCTCGATGCGGAAGGCAGCATTGACCTATACATATTGCTGAAATATGCCGGACTCGGATAGGACGCCACCTGTCCCCTCATGACCAATGATTTTTCACCGGCCTCTTCGACTGCGAATGAGGTCCAGCCCGCGAAATTTTTCAGGAATGAGGAATATTTTCTATAGTTCCTGGACAGGAACGAACTTGCCAACTTTCCGCAATAATCGCCATTGACCATAACCGAAACGGCTCCGGAAAACTGCGCTGCGAGTGCCGCGCATTCGGTTTTTTCGAGCACTGACTCGCCCGAATCCACATGCCTCAGGCATGATTTGACGAGCGGAAGGGACGGCGAGAACACCAGAAGTGTTTTTCTTTTCAATGCTGCCGCATGGTCCGGGGATTTGTCAATGACAGCGTGCGCAACTCCGGTAGAGTCCGCGAAGCGTACCAATGTCCAGGCCCCGCTGGCGCTGTCTGACGGCATCTTGCCCGAGTCAATGACCAGAAGCGGGACAAGATCACCGCTGTAATGCATTGACACTGTGGCTTCTGCATTTTTCAATGAACCCGGTAGGTTTGCGTTTACGTCTTTCAGGAATCGTGCGAATGACGACCTTCCTGTGCCCCGGAACAACGGTCCGACGAGCGTTGTCGTGTCACAAGTCGCCTGAATCACTTGTCTTAATGATTCGCCGTGAAGTATCATGGCTGCATCCGACGGCACTGCACAAAGGACAGGGCAACGGGATGAGGCTTCCGCAAAGAGTTCCTCCTGTGATATGGTGGTATCGCCGCCTTTGTCTCCTGAGTACAAGACTGTTATCGCACTGACGCAGAACACTACGAGTGCGGCCAGTACGGACAGACAGATTATGAGCGATTTCCTGTTCATTCGATATTCAAGTTTCGCAAGTTGCATAACTTGCCGAGTGTTTGTGTACGTTACCACATACAACAAGTTGCGGGACTACTTACGTCAAGTAACTGTCCCACAACTTACAAAGATACATATTAATTTTTTTAATGTGAAGAATACCTCAAATCAGTGTTCCATTTGGAAATTATTTTCCGGTCTTAAGGATAATATTTCTACCTTTCCGACAATTCTATAGCCAAAAAGATAATAAAATCAATAGTTGTAGAATTTCTTCTGACGGTCGGCTATGTCCTTCGCCACGCGCTCGTAAAACGCCTTCCAGTCGGGGTCAATGATATTGTCACGAGAAGGGAACATGGACCCGCTTTCGTAATAAGTCAGAGGCCAGTCCGCAAGCACGCCCTTCTCCTCATAAACATCCCAATAATCAATATGTTTCTGAAGCGGTTTCAGATTGTCCCACTCCATCTCAAGCAACATGCCATTGGCAGTAGCCTTGTCATATGCATCGTAAAGCCTCTGTCTGGTAGCATTGGCATCGAAATGATAGTTCGGCTGAAGCCATGCCTTGTCGAAGCCATAGTCCTTCCACTTCGTGTTATTATAAGCCTCATACCACGGAACCCAGTAGAAATCAAGATTATACGAATGGATATAATCAGCAATCGACTTGCCGTTCTCCTCCCAGATACGTCCGTTCTCCTCCTGCCAATAGAATCCTATGAGCTGAAGATTCTCGTAGTCTTTTTCAGAAAACCTCTTCAGAGTCTCATCCACGAACCACTTGGCAATGGTCACACGATCAGCACGTCCCTCGGCATCTTCATTGGAAGGATGGAGTTCCTTGCCGTCCAGTTCGCCCCAGTTGTCATTGACAATCAACGGAATGGAGATTACGATTTTCTTGCGGACGAATTTTCCCGGAACTTTAGGTTTCAGTTCACTGACAATCCTGTTTATGCGTGAAAGCCACTCGCCATCCTTGAAAAAGGTGTCCAGAATATCAGTGGTCTGCTCCTTGTTCAGATGACAGGCATTCTCCCCCTCGCCGATCGTCTGTCCGTTATACCGTCCCATCCCGGGACAGAAGGCATCGAAAAGCCACTGTACACGGCCATCCTTTTCGTAAAGGAGGTAGCCCTTGTAGTCAATGTCTGTGCGGTCGTACTCCAGAAGCATCATGTCCATGAAATCCGAATTGCCGATTTTGTCAGAAGCCGACTGGCGTACGACAAGTTCCGCAAGCTTCCCGCCCGCCTCTGAGGAAAAGGTCAATGTCGCACTGCGCTCCTTTCCGGTAGTATTGAAAGAAGTCTTCAGATAAGAAAGGACAGTCGAGCCTTTTTCGAACTTGAGCCAGTCCGCGGAAGGAGATGCGGAAACCGTCCATGCAGTGTTTGATTTGACAATAACAGCGTCCTCATGTGCTTTGTAGTCAATGTCATACGTTCCTTCCAGCTTCTCGCCGGTATTTCGCAGGGTAACATTGACATAATACTCCGTTGGCTTCTCGTCGGGCTTCTGCGGAGCATCCGGTTTCGACGGTTCATCCTTCCCGCACGAAAAGAACGGGAAGGACAGAGCCGCAAACAAAATTAGTTTCTTTGTAAAGTTCATTTATCTTTTTATAAAAAATCCCATCGTGGACTTGACGGCGCGGTTTTCGGTCTTGTCGCCGGCCCAGTTGCTGATTTCGCTGTTCAGACGCTTGCCTTCGCAGATCATCGTAGTGGAGCCGCCTCCGTCGAAATTCACGGCGCTCACGCAGCCGAGGCCCTTCATTATCATCGCCAGTTCGGTTACCAATGCACCACGGCTGGTCTTGATACGTCCGTCGCATACAAAGATAATGATTTTTCCGTCAGCAGTCATTCCCACGGCAGTTCTGTCCGGGACGATTCCAGGGCCGTAAAGGTCATATGGGATAATCTCGAAATTGTCATAGTAATACTGCTCGCCCTTGTCTGTCAGTTCGAAATCGAAAGGACACTTGCCGTCATACAGGAGTACAGGACCGCCGGTCACGGCATATTTAGGAGACCAGGAGATGTTCTTGGACGGCATTGACGTGGAAACTTTCGCATACTTCGACTCGCCCTTGATGGAAGGGAGAGGCCTGTCATAGAAATAGTTCTGGCCGTTGGTACCTACCCAGCAACTCTTGGGCTTGCCGGACTCATCTGTTCCGAATATACCTCTGGTCGCCTCATAATATGTCTCATATTCCTCAGGCTCGTTCTTCTTGTCCAATGACCCCTGGAGAGGATTGATGTTTCCCTGCATTACGCCATTGACAACAGAAACTCCGATATTGTAGTTTCCGTAAAAATAAGCCGCATTCACAAGGAGCTGACAGTCAGGCTGATTGTCATTGTACTGCTTGTCCACGGTCGTAAGTTTGTCAGGAACGCAGACACGGAACTCGACATTACCCTTCGTGACATCGGCAATGGCATACCATGCATTGAAGACCCTTCCGTTCAGCTGGTCGGCAGTCGTATATACCTCGATGTCAGGCGAAACGGTAGGAGTGGCAACTCTGGTCCAATTGAAGGTTATCGCCTCCGGTTCCTTGCCAAGCGAGCCCTTGACAGGATTGCTGTACCAGATATTCTTGCCGGATTTCAGGTAAGCCCTGAAAGTGTATTCCTTGCCGTAATCCAGAAGGACATTGGAAATGGCCTGTATCTCACCGGTACTTGTCAATGCCAGAACAGGACCATCCTGATGCATGTCCTCAATGGTAGGATTGCCTTCCAGATTCCAGCAGATGCCGCAGGAAGGGTTTGAAGTCTTGTCCAGATTCACAAAACTGTATTTCAGCACGACTGAGGCAGGAAGCGACTTCACCGTCTCCTGCAGAATCACCTGAGGCCTGTCCGGATTGACCAATGTAAACAGGTCAGACCAGACAATTTCAGAGTTTTCCTTACTACCAGTTCCGTCGGCACGGACACCGAAATAATATGACTCACCATCAGCAATACCCCTTGTAACAGAATAACTTGTGGCATTTTCCACAGTAAATCCCACACGGTCGGAAACGGCAGACTTGTCCTGTGTCATGAACACAGAAAAGCCTGTTTCTCCATCCGAATTGTCTTTCCATGTCAGTTTCACTGATGACTTGGAAGACTGTGCAGCAACCACATCAGAAGGCGCCTTCAGAACCACTTTTTCCGCAGAACCGCTTTCGCTACTGCAGGAAACCAGAAGTGTCAATGCTGCCGTGACAAATAAAAGTCTATTCATCGTATTTTTGCACAAATCGGAGCAGGCATCATTCACAGGTGACTGCTCCGAAATAGGTAACCCTCAAAGAATAATTATTCTTTTCATGTTACCAAACAAATGATATTAATAAAAACTAGTAGTTGAATTCATAGAGGGAAATCTCTGACAGGGTGAGCCAAGCGGCACGCTGCCATTCTCCACCCCAGCCGCCGACATTCTTGTTGACGGTGATACCGGTCTCTGCACTCTTGATACCGAACCATACATAACCGTTACCAGTCATGGCGAAACGATAGTAACGTGCGGATACGGCCTTTGCGTTATCTACGGTGATCTTGTCACCCTTTGCGAGATACTCGAAATAATCGCCATTCTTGAGCGCACCCTGGCAATATTTCTTGTAAACCCAGATATTGTCCATGCTTCCGACCTTCACCCAATCCTTGCCGAGTTCCTCATCACCGGTAGGAGTACCGTCACCTACAAACGCATAAATATCGTAGGTAAGAGGATCCTGATCCCTGAACTGATAGTAATGATAAGCGCGGAACTGTGCGAGTTTGATGGACTTGCCCGCATCAATAGTGAACATCGCAGGCTTCGCATAATCATGACCTTCTTCAGAAATTTCGAAGCACTGATAGCCATGTCCCGAATCCTTGTCAGGATCACCGCCGATATATGCACGATACTTTCCGAACTGGATAGTCCATTCATTGTTGAACAGATACTGGTCGTTCTTGAATGTCTTGTCCTGATTCAGTTTCAACGCCTTGCAGCCGGCCTTGTCCACCATCACGGCACCTGTGGCCTGTTTTACGGTGAATTTGCCCATTTCAATGCCGGTAGAGGTCTGAATCTTTATGACAGCCTCACGAGCCTCAGCCTCTGATGTCGCAGCCACATCGAATGTGAACTCATCAGTACGTGCAGCCTTGGTCTGGAGATTTGAAATCCAGTCACAGTCTGAAGGAAGGATAACCTTGTAGCCATCCTTTTCAAGATCAGTAGTCACAGTAAAAGTGATGGTCTCACCTGCAGGAGCAGCATTGAACTCATTTGCAGAAACAGTGAACTCACAGCCAACGAAGTTGATGACTCTGACGATGGATCTGTCGGCACGTGTAGCGAATACTACAACTTTTCCGGTCTCTGCCGTAGCAGGAGCTGTAATTGCGATGACAGACTTGGCAGCATCTACCCTGGCAACGATGTTTCCTGACGCGAGGCAGTCAACTACAGTAGTTTCGTCCGCACCGGTAAGAGTATAAGGAATCTCTACAGTATTGCCTGAACCTGTGGAAGCATTAGATGACTCGAGAGTGAATGAGAAAGCCTTGGCCTTAGGGATTTCGATAGTGCTTCCGTCCTGGAGTGTGAACACGACCTTGTCGTCAAGATCCTGAACGCCCTGGAAAAGGTAGCAGTGGTCCATCTTGCCGCTGAGTGCCTTCCACTCCTGTCCGTCAAGAGAAATGTACCATGTCTCCTCTGCCTCAACATATTTGAACTGAGGTGTAACAGGTGCGGCAACAGATACTTTGGCGCCATTCTCATCGAGCAGGTACTCACCATTTACAGTCCAGTAAAGGATACCGTCTTCATTCTTCACGCCGATAACCGGGGTCTGACCAGGATCACCCTTGTCGCCCTTGTCACCGGTCTCGCCCTTGTCACCTGTCTCACCTTTCTTTCCGGTCTCACCTTTGTCTCCCTTCTCTCCCTTCACACCATTGGTAATAGTAACAATCTTTCCGTCAGAGAAGACAATCTCATAACCATTCTCCTTCTCGTTTACGGAAATGATGGTTACAGCATTTTCATACTGCTCCATGATAGTCTTGAGCTTGGAAATATCTGTATTCATATTCTTGCAGAGAGTTTCCAGTTCGCTTACCTTAGACTCAAGGACATCCACTCTTGTCGTAAGTTCTGAGTCATCGTAACATCCCGTTGCACACAGACCGAGCACTGCAGCAGCCGCGAAAGTCAAAATCTTTTTCATAAATTATAAAATTTATTTCGGTTATTAATTAATAATCAATGTATTCGTAAAGTCTGATTTCAGAGAGTGTGCACCATCCGAGCCATCCCCAAGGGACTCCCCATGACTGCACACCGCTGTCGATGCCAGTCTCACCGGCTTTGACACCGTACCACCAGTATCCGTTGCCAGTCATTGCGAAACGGTAATATCTGGCCATGAACGCGTCATCCTCAGGCACGCTGATGATGTCACCCTGAGCAAGTTCAGGACAATATTCACCATCCTTATATTTGGCTTTGATTTCAGTAATCTTGCCGACATTGTTCACTGAGCCGATCTTCACCCAGCCTTCATCTCCCTGATAAAGTTCAGTTCCGAGCGCTTCCGAACCTGTAGGAGTACCATTTGTCTTGTAGGCATATACATCGTAGGTAAGAGGAGTCTGGCCCTCATACTGGTAATACTGGTTCGAAATGAACTTGGCAAGTCTGATACGCTTACCGGCATCGATGGTGAATGTCATCGGATGATCCTGAATCTTATAGTCATTCATACCGAAGCTGAAACACTTGTAAGATATTCCGGTAGGCTTCTCAGGATTACCGTCAGTGAAGGTATTGTACTTGCCCCTGAGGATTGTCCATGCACCGTCGAAAAGATACTGCTCAGTACCGGCATCCCACTGTGAATCTCCCTGAAGGACAATAGGTTTCAATGTTGTCCTGTCCACCTGACGGAATGTGATAGGCGCGACAGCCTTCACATGTGCGGTATAGCTGAAGTTCGCATAATCAGGAGATGAGAAAGTGATTTCAGCAGTCTCATCCTGAGAAAGGAGCTTGTCCAGAACGCCATCGAACACGAGATGATTTCTGCTCTTGTCATACTCCTTGAGCCATGCGCCGTCCTTGACGGAATAGGTCCAGTCGATGTTGGCATTGACATTGATGTCAAGCTGTGCTCCGCGCTCGCCCAGGTCAATGGTCTCAGGAACTTCTGCGCTGAAGCTGAAGTAATTGACCGGCTTCACGGAAGCCGTCGCATAGAAAGTAGGATCTGAAGGAGAGGTAAATTCAATGACAGCCGCAACATTCTCGTCGAACTTGACGGTCGGGTCAAGCTGGAAGATGATGCTGGAACCTGTCTTGGAGAACTCCTTCATCCAGTCGGCATTCTTCATCGTATATACCCAGTCATCAGCCGTAGTCGTAAGTTTCACCGCGAAGGATTCACCTTTCTTGACAGCAACGGTTGCCGGGCATTCCACATTCATGTTTACAAGGTGCGCAGGCTGTGTTACCTCAAGTCTCTTGACGGCACTTCCGCAAGTAAACTCAAGTACCGAAGTCCTGTCCATACCTGTCTGGTTCCTCTCGGCGACGAGTCTGATTTCAGTCTCGCCGTTTCCGCGCTTAGGGGTAATCTTGAACCAGTGGTCAGAAACCGTCATTGTCCATTCCTGGTTTGATTCGGCAGAGAATGTAATGTCATTGACATCTGAAGAAAGTTCAATGGAATCCACAGACAGATTTATGTACGCCTCCTCAGTCTTGTTGCAGCCCAGAGCCGCAACAAGAAGAGTGAGCGACATCAATATATGATTCAGTCGTTTCATCGTTTTCGGATTATTATGTGATTATTCATCAATGTTGTACTTCCAGACCTCAAGTTCGGCTACGCTGTAAGCATTGACATTGGCAACATCGTTCCACCATTCGTCAATCTTATCCTTGTAAACCTGCATGAAGTTCTTGATCAGTTTCACCCTGTAATATCTTGCTGAAGGGACATCGCCATAAACGAAATCCACTACAATACCCTCTGACAGATATGCGTTGGTCTCACCGTCTCCAAGCGCATTGGTAGCTTCCCAACGGTCTGATACATCGACAGTTCCGATAAGCTGCCAGCTTGCCCAGCTGCCTGAAGGCTCGCCTTCCAGAGGCCATGCATAGATTTCAAACTGCGCGGCGTCGGTTCTGGTGTAAGGCCAGTAAGGCCAGAATCTCATCTTGGCAACCCTCATAGGTGAACCGAAGTCCACGGTATAGGCATTTCCGAAGGTCTTTCCGTCCGAGCCCTGAAGAGACTTCATAGCCCAGCCGAAACTTCTGTAGCCATAAGAAGCCCAGTCGTTCTTCTTTGTGGACCAGAGGCCGTCGAACAGGCACTCTGCAGATGCACCGTACTTACCCTGTTTTAACGTCTCCATGGTAGCAGGATCGGCATCACCGTCAAGCCCGGTAATGACTGAGCACTGGGTGCGGTCAACCTTTACAACAGATGCCCTGTAGGCAGACACCTCGTAAGTGAAGTCTTCCTCGAGATTGTTCAGTACGAGAGTGTACTTTCTGCCTCCGTTCAGGTCAGCCGTGGTATCGGCAGCAGCATTCTCCTTCCTGATGACACGGGAAGGATAATTGAACTTCATTTCAATGGCCGAGAAATCTTCAGTATCATTGAAAACGAACTCAACGGTATGCTTGTCGTTATCGACGATTCCGTTCACCGTTTCCTCTCCGGCAGTGGCCGTCGCAGAAGAAATGAGCTTCGTAAGAGGATACTGCGGAATGGTCGTGTCGAATTTCTTTTCAATGTCACATGACATGACAGAAGCTCCGGCAGCAAAAATCATCAGTATTGTTCTATATAACTGTTTCATGTCGAATAAAATTAATAAATACTACCACCAAGGATTCTGTGTAAGACCCGGGCTCTTGTTGATTTCCTCCTGAGGAATCGGGAAGAGGTAGAACTGTTTCTTGAAGACACGGGTCTCGAAGATTGTCCTCTTGTAGAAATCAGTGCTCTTGAAACTGTTGGTCGCAGGATCGCCTGCACGCATTGACAAGCCCCATACAGGACCCTGGTCGCCGAACTTGCCGACCTCGGTGCTGGTGACGGTGTTTGCGGAAGCGTCCATACAGAGGAGACGTCTGTGGCAGGTGAAGAAGCGGTCACCTTCGAGGTTGAGCTCGACCTGACGCTCCCTGAGGATATACTTGCGCTGGGCATCCTTGTCTCCGGCAATCTCAGGATAAGTATCGAAGATGCTAGGAAGACCTGCCCTCTGGCGGATAAGGTCCCAATATTTCTTGATGTCAGGATTTGAAGGGTCATACTCGTTCAAAGCCTCGATATAGTCAAGGAGAATCTCACCATATCTGATATAGACAGTCACGAAATGGTTCGAGAACTGCTGGTTGGAGAAGTCTCCCGGAACGATTCTCTTCTGGACGAGGAAACCGCTGTGAGGATAATAGGTAAGAGTGGAGTTGTTGGACATGCCGCCATAGTAAAGCTCCAGTCTGCCCCATCCGTCCTGCTGGTCCGCACGGTTGTTCAGAGAATTCATCCAGTCCTTGTCGGAAGGGAAGAAAAGCTGAACCCTGTGGTTGTAGTTGATGGAAGCATAGAAACGTGCCTCACGGTTGGCGAACATGTTCCAGTCACCCTTGGAATGTCCCCAGCTGTCAAGTTTCTTGAGGTCATCGATAAGACCCTTCCTGCCATCCTCGGTAGCCTCATTGAACTTAGGCTCGCCGTCAGTCACAGGATTGTAGTGCTTACCGTTGGAAGTGGTGAAGCCCTCCTCCACATAACCTGATGCAGGATCGTCAATGCTGCGGCCGTTCTCCATGTAGAAAGCATCCACAAGACGGAGGGTAGGAGCTGCCCCGTTGTTGAACTTGTATTTGCCGTTGGAAGGAAGACAGTGGTACATGTAACCGAAACGAGGCGGATAATCATTCCATGCACTTCTCGCGATAGAAACGGTACCGAAGATGATTTCCTCGTTCCATCCGGTCATTTCAATGTTATAGTAAGCCTTGTAAGGGTTGTAATCAGCAGAATTCACATCATTCTTCTCACCGTAATACAAGCCGAGGCCGGTCTCCGAGTGATGAACTTCAGCAAGGTCAATGACAGACTTTGCCGCATCAGCGGCTCTTTTCCACTTGTTCTGGTCATAAGTAGACTCCACGAGCGGATTGCCGTCCTTGTTGCGGAGGAGAGAATAATATTCTTCGTTTCCGTTCCACTGCTCGGAAGCGGCAAGAAGAAGGGCCTGGGTCTTCACAGCGTAGCAGGCCACCTTCGTAGCGCGGCCGAGATTGTTCTTGTCTGAAAGGTAAGAATACGGAAGAAGGTCATAAGCCTTGTCCATGCACTCCACGATATAATCGATGCACTCGTCGAAAGAGTTACGCTGCATGTTGCTGTAATCAGCTGAATCAGAAGTCCTTTCCTTAATCAGGACAACAGGTCCGTACTGACGAACAAGCAAGAAATAATAGTAGCCTCTCAGGAAAATTGCCTCACCGGTATATCTGGTCTTGAGGTCATCGGCAAGCTCGGCGCAACGGCCTATGTTCGCCTCGAGTTCGAAACTTGCACGGATTGCCTTATAGTAGGACGCCCACACATTGTTGGTAGGAGTCGTAGGATCCCAGCTTCCCTCAGTAAGGGCATTGAATGGGCTCCAAGGAAGATCCAGCTCATCGGAAAGTCCGAACCAAAGTCCATTCCAGTCAGATTCCACGCAGTTCTTTTCAGGAAGAACGGCATAGATATTCGAAAGATAGGAGAGGACCTCGTTTCTGTTGGTCCACACCATCTCGTCTGTCTTCATATCATCAGGCATCTTGTCCAGAAAAGAACAGCCGGACAGGAGAAGCGCTGCTGATGCGAATAATGTTATGTATTTGTTCATTGTCTTCGATATTAGAATGTGAATCGTACGCCAAGATTGTATTTGCGGGTAAGAGGATATGAACTTCCGTCCTGTGAACCGGTCTCAGGATCCCACATATCCCATTTCGAATGCATCCAGAGGTTGCTGCCCACGAAATAAACTCTCAAGGCCTTGCAGCCGCATTTCTTCAGCCAGTCTGTCTTGAACGTATAGCCTGCCTCAACATCTGAAAGACGGATAAGACTTCCATCATAGATGGTCTTCGTAGATGTCTTCTGGTTGTTGGTATTTGCCTCCTTGGTCAGACGCGGATAGAATGCGTTAGGATTAGGATTCTCCTCTGACCAGCGGTCGAGTGCCTTGGCGAAGAGGTTACCCTGCTTCACACCCCTGTAGAACGGGAAGAATGCTCCTCCGAGGTAGTATGAAACATGAGCCTGGCCACGGAAGAATACTCCCAGGTCGAGTCCCTTCCAGTTAATCTGTGCGCCGAAACCATAGTTGATTTCAGGAATGTTTGAATAGCCAATGGCAACTTCATCATGTACGTCGATCACACCGTCCTTGTTGTAGTCAAGATACTTGACATCTCCAGGATGGAGTTCACCGAACTGTGCCGGGCTGAGGTCGATCTCATCCTGGTCGGCGAAATAGCCGATGGCTACATAACCGAATCTCTGGTTGATAGGATGACCGGTACGTCTGCGCCAGCTGTCAGTAGGAGCCTCATCATTCTCCAGAATCTTGTTTCTCGCGAATGAGTAGTTTCCGTAGATTCTGTAGTTCACAGGTCCGATATGATGGTTGATCTCACCGGTAAACTCAAATCCATGGTTATTCAGCACACCCATGTTCGCAAGCGGCTGATTGTTCAGACCTGCGATACCCGGAACCGTCTTTCTCTGGATAAGGATATCCCATCTGTGCTCGTGGAAGTAGTCGAAATCGAGGGAAACCAAAGAGTTGAAGAGCTTGACCTCCATACCGATATCCTTCTTGAGACCTTTCTCCCAAGTCAGGTTCTCCACACCTTTCTGAGCCTCACCGACACCACCTGACCAGCTTGCGGATTCACCGAAACGGTGTCCACCGAGACCGCCGCCCCAAGTAGTGAGGTAAGCGAAACGTCCTGAAGCGAGGACGTCAGAACCGACGAGACCGATGGAAGCCCTGAGTTTCAAGTGATTGACAACAGGCTTGATATTCTTCCAGAAAGGCTCGTTGGAAATGAGGTATCCGATGGCGCCTGCAGGAAAGAATCCGAATCGGTGACCTTTCGCGAAGTTCTCGGAACCGTTGTATCCGGCATTGAACTCGACGAAATACCTGTCATCGAAAGAATATGTGGTACGGAATGCGAGACCCTGTTTACGATAAGGAAGAGAGTACATCGCAGAACCGGCAGAAAGGTTCACATAGTTTCTCTGATAGTACATTGCCATCGCACCTACACGATGCTTGTCAGAGAATACCCTGTCGTAGTTCATCTGGCCCTTGAACTCATCGGAACGGTTACCCGATGTCTGGGAACCATAACCGAGGAACTCATCACCCACATAAGTCTGTGTGACGTCATAGAGACCTGTCTCATCATTCACGCCGATAATGGCATAACGTGACGAATACTTACCGCGCGCCTGGATGGACATGGTATTGTAGTCATATGAGAATGAGACATTTGCATTCAAACCAGGGGTTATCATCGACAAATCCTGCTTCAGGATAATCTGAGACATGATCTGTGTCTGGTAAGTCTTGTTGTATCCTGAACCGAAAAGACGCTCGGCAGGGTTGGAAGAACCGTTTCCTGTAGAACCTCCCCATGCCCACTTGATGCTTCCGTCATCATTATATCCGATAGGAACACGGACAGGAGTGGAAACTGGGTCCAGGTTATAGGCCATCGTAAAGAGCTGCGTCGCCTGAGCCTGATAATTGTTGTTCGCGGTGACAGGCCTAGGCTGATGCGCATCTGTCATGTTCGCACCGATTTCCAATGAAAGGATAGTCGATTTCGTGACATTCATGTCAATGTTTGAACGGAAGTTATATCTCTTGATATGGATATTGGTACTGTAATCAGTATCTGGACTGTCATACAAGTTGCCGTTATCCCTGATATAAGCCGCTGTAACATAATATCTTGCCCTCTCACCACCACCTCTGATGCTGACAGAAGCCTGCTCGTTGTTCGACCATCTCGTGAAGATCTCGTCGAACCAGTTCACGTTCGGATAGAGATAAGGGTCTGTTCTTGCCTCAGTCTTGGCAATCTGCTCAGGAGTGAAGACTGTGGAACCGTAAGCCTCGTTATACAGTCTCATATAGTTCGCACCATCGAGAAGTTCAGGCATATTGGTAAGTTCCGAAATACCGCCCTCGATCTTGACATCGATCTGAGGCTTCTGCGCGATACCCTTCCTGGTGGTCACGAGAACGACACCGTTCGCTGCACGCACACCGTAAACGGCTGTGGCAGAGGCATCCTTAAGAATAGAAATGGACTCGATCTCCTCAATGGCAAGGTTGGACATGTCACGTTCAACACCATCCACAAGGATAAGAGGAGCCGAAGAGTTCAAGGAAGAAATACCTCGGATCCAGAATTCAGCATTGTCCATACCAGGCTCACCTGTTCTCTGGACTACCACAGCACCGGCAACTTTACCGGCGAGGGCATTTGTCAAGTTCCTCTGAGGGACTTCAAGTTCGTCTTTTGCCACCGCAGAAATGGCTCCAATGACGGAAGCCTTTCTCTGGTGTCCCATACCTAACAACGACAGCCTGGTCAAGTTCCTGGGTATCATCCTGACGGAAGATGTCAAGCGCCAATGACTTCGGAACGGCCTGAACCTGAGTCTTGTAGCCAAGGCTGGAGAACTCAAGTTTGGTCCCCACTGAAGGGACATTGATGACATAATAACCGTCAAGATCGGTCTGCGTACCAGTTTTAGTGCCCTGAATCAAGACAGCTACTCCCGGAACAGGCTGACCTGTAGAGTCGATAACCTTACCCTTCACGATAAGATTACCCTGCTGACTTACCGTAGAAGTTACGGGCGCAGCATCAGCTCGTTTGTTCGCATAAGCTGGAACCGATGATACCGTACCGGCCAAGGCCAATGATATCAGCGCCATGCTTGCAATGCGAAAGCTAGAGGTTGCTCTGATCATAGTTTCTTTTATTAAATTGAATTTTAATGACTTACGTATTAAAAGCATTATGTGTAAAACAATTTAGACACAAAAATAGAAAATAAACTTATATCATGCAACATTTTTTAATTATCCACATTGACTTATTAAAATTATTTATTTTCAATTATTCAATAACTAGGTTTTTGTCACCCCGAAAAGATGATTTATCCTACCTATTATAACGTTTAAGGTATAAGACATTTGCGCCAGACCAAAAATCGAGGGAAAATTTAGCGGAATCATAATTAAATATTTTTAAAAACATATAGTCGTAATTAAAATTAATTAGTATCTTTACAACTAATTCTTATTAAAACATTTAATACAGATATGCATAGAGGACTGCCACTCTCGATATTCCTTCTCTCACTCGCGACTCTGGTCTTCGGGCAAAGCAAAAACACAGCGTACGAAGACTCACACGTGCGTTTTACCATAATCTCCGGACAAACAATACGTATGGAGTATTCCCCTGACGGCAAATTCACAGATGCCAAGACTCTCATGGCCGTCGACAGGGAGTACTCTCCCGTAGAACATAAGGTGAAGACTTCCGGCAAATACCTGGAAATCATTACCCACGACATAAAACTCAAATACCTGAAGAATTCCGGTGCGTTCACCAGTTCCAACCTTTCCATAGAATCCGCGAAAGACAACGCATTCAAGTTTCTCTGGAAACCTGGCATGAAACAGCAGCGGAACCTGAAAGGAACCCGCCACGCCTACGATGCCGTAAAAGGCAGGACAGTCATGTACGGTAAAGATGAAGGCAAAGTCCTGGAACTGGAGGACGGACTAATAGCACGCGACGGATGGACACTGATAGACGACTCCAAGACGCCCCTTTTCGTAGAAGACAAAGATTGGCAGGGACATGAAATTACCAAGGAATGGCTGTCAAGCCGTCCCGACAACGGTTCCCAGGACTGGTACTTCCTGGCATACGGAAACGACTACAAGTCCGCGCTGAAGGACTTCACCTCATTTGCAGGCCCCATTCCGATGCTGCCACGCTACGCCTACGGCAACTGGCACTCATGGTACTGGCTCTATTCCGACGGCGAATTCCGCGAGATGCTGGAAAACTACAGACGAAACGGCATCCCGCTCGACGTACTCTGCATCGACATGGACCGCCACATAAACGGATGGTACGGATGGGACTGGAACACGGACCTCTTCCCTGACCCCGCCAAGATGTTCAGGGATTTTCACCGTGACCACCTGAAGCTCACCACGAATATGCACATCGACGCCATGTACAGCAACGAGTCTTCTTTCCCGCTCATACAGAAGGACTTGGGAGCAGACTCCACAAAGACTGACACACTGGCATTGAACCTGATGGACAGAAAACTCGCAAGTTCATTCTTCACCAGGGAGATAGACAAGATGTACGAACTCGGCTGGGACTTCCTCTGGGACGACAACGGAGCCTACGCCTCACCGGCAGAATACCCCGGCATTGACATGAACCTCTGGCGCGAGCGCCTTTTCTTCGAGGACAATGCGGCACGCGGCAAGCGTCCGCTCTACCTTGGTCGCTACGGCGGACTTGGCGGACACAGGTATCCGGTCGGCTTTTCCGGAGACACCTTCGCATCTTGGGAATCGCTTGAATTCCAGACAGTTTACAACACCACATCTGCGAATGTCGGTTTCCTATGGACACACGACCTGGGCGGTTACCAGCTGGAATGGTGGGACCCGTCCAAGCCATTGGCACAGACCACCAGATACGACTCGGAACTGCTCTTGCGCTGGTTCCAGTTCGGCGCACTCACGCCTGCCATGAGGAACCAGACCGCAAAGCAGATATCCATATACAAGTACCCGTGTATAATCGCAAAAACGAAATGTGTCGTGTAGGGAAACGAAATGCGATGGTTTTGGTTGAAAACGAGATGTGAGGGATATTTGACACACATATAGTAAAGCACCGTTCAAATGTGGTTTGATTCGCATTTAAACGGCGCTTCTTTCATCTTAGCGTTGGCGTCTTCCTTTGCCTATTGGATAAGGCCTTGCTGCCCTATAGAGGCCGAATGCCTTTTGGCGCTGCTCGTCAGTGAGGAAAAAGCCATTATTCTCGATATAGGCTTCATAGATTGCCTCCTCGTAAATATGCTCGACATCGAGTTTGGTTATGAGTGGTTTGAGCTTTTTGAGGTCTTGGATGGTAAGTTTCAACTCAGTAGCTACAGCGGGCACGAGAAATTTTCCCACCTGCATTGCCGGTCCATTATTCAGGGCATAGTCAATCATTTCCTTCTTCGACTTCCTGATAAAAATGTAGTGGCAGCAAGTACCATCTGTCATTTGATAGAAGTGAGAGAATCCATTGCCTGTCTTGACTAATGTCAGAAAGTCCGAATCTTTCGGCTCGAAGCCTTCCATTCCACTGAAGAATGCTTTAGAGCCAATCAAAAATCGTTTATTTTCCATTTGATTTACGTTTTAATTTTCCTAAACTGTTAATTATGGTGGAACGGTCCACCTCTATATATTTCAGTAGTTTGCATCTTGGTATGTCCGAGAATCTTTTGAACTACTGATATGTCCACACCTTTTTGTCCAAGCAACGTTGCACAGGTGTGGCGTGATGAGTGAAAGGTAATCTTCGGATCCGCACCCACTCTATCGAGCAGCCCTCTCAGGACTTTATTCACAGACTGGTTATTCCCCAACTTCTTAGTGAGATTACCGATGTCTCCCTTGTACTTCTCAATGAGAAGCAGTGCTTTCCCTCCGAAAATTTCTTTCAACGGAATTTCAACAACACCTCCTGTCTTTTGCATTTTCTTTGACAACCAACCATCGTTGATGTTGTCTTGTCTAAGGGATGATATATCAGAGAAACGGAGCCCTGTATAGCAGCCAAAGAGAAAAGCATCTCGTACAATGTCCTCACGTCCTTTCAATGTCAGTTTCTCAAGCTTATGAAGCTGGTCAACCGTGACATAACCCTTCTTTGACACCATCTGCTGGATTCTGAAGCGGTCAAAAGGATTCACAGATATGATATCCCTCTTCTTAGCTTCATTCAACAACGCCCTCAAGAGACGAAGACGAGATATTCTGGTATTGTGCATAATGCCACTTTCTCGAAGCCACTTGTCGTATGAGACGATAAACTGATAGTCTATGTCCGTAATTAGAGCACCTTTTCTGAAGCGTTCAATGTTGTTCAGAAGTGTCTTATAATTGGCGACTGTCAAATCCTTTCTGTCGCTTTGCTTGACTACTTCCATACCGAAATAGCATAATTTCGCAGCAGGCGATATATGGGCTTTCACCGCTTCTTTTAAAGTCACTAAATTAACATCGACACCTCGTTTGATGTACTCCAATTCTACGCGCTCAATATCTTGAATCATCAGATAAAGAGCATAGTTCAAACTGTCTGCACAATCACCAACCACTTGGCCGCGCTTAAATCTTTCAGGGCGCACGTAGGTGTGTGTTGAGAAATAAATCTTTCGCAAGGCCTGGGCACATTCGATTTGAATCAAGCCTTCTCCTCTGGCGTTGAGTCTGCCAGAGCGATTGAATACTAAACGATAACGAATCTTTTGCAACATATTTATTAAAATTAGTTCGGGAACAATTAGTTTGCCTGTTACTGTTTTATATGTGCAAAATCATTGCTGTCAATCTCTTATACGGCTATGGTTCTCGAATGAGTGGAAGAATATTTGCCTATTATCACACTATATTTGCAACAATAGGCAAATGTCATCACAATTTATGCAACGTCAGCGGGTATCCAAACAGCCAAATTCCCGGCAGAATTTACGCCTGCCATCTGGGTGTAACTCTTTCCTTTTTCGAAAGGAACAACTACTTTATTGTTACCTGAAGGATATGTTCCTGTGAGGATTACGAAGTTCTGTACTGCCTTTGCACTATCCTCGGCTCCAAGTATTTCCAAGTTTATAACTCCGTCAAACACAGTACCATTATGGACGTTGTGCCCGAATGTCATAGTATTGCACTTGTTCCCGAATGTGAAATACCAACAACCGTTCCCGAATGTAAGTATTCGACAATCGTTCCCGAATGTCATATCGTGGTTGTTGTTCCCGAATGTCATATCGTGGTTGTTGTTCCCGAATGTCATATCAGAACAACCGTTCCCGAACGTTATACCTCCACAGTAGTTCCCGAACGTCATACTTCCACAATCGTTCCCGAATGTGAGAGAATTACAGTAGTTCCCGAATGTAAGACTATCACAGTTGTTCCCGAACGTGAGTGAATAGCAATCGTTCCCGAATGTGATACCATACCCACCAATGATATTCGCCGACGAACTGTTACCCAAATGAATGCCTTCAGGATTAGAATGCAATGTTATATGATAGTTGTTTTCACCTGACGTATTCTCCAGACATTCTCCGTAAATATCTTCAGTCATTGACGCCATCATAACCACGTCATTCAAGGAGAATGATTTATGGAAGTTTTCGTCCACGCAAACAAGCACACAATAGTTTCCACATCTATTTTTAGCGCAGCATAATTTATTGGATTGCTTCCAATACATCTTATCCTCGGTGTATGGCACAGGTTGTTTATTCAGTGAATAATCAACTTCAGCATTTGCTTCTACGCCGAAAGTATACCTCCATTCAAAATCTGTATAATCTACACTAAGATCCCTTGGTGCGTCTGTCTCAAGCCCCCACGCAAGATATCGTCCGTCCAATGTCGCGAGTTCGCCATTATTGGAATGGTCACTCACCATAAAACGCTTATACTGCACATTCTTGAAGTCGTATGGCATATCGTTCTGCCATTCGTCAATCATCCTGTAGATGACGCCTTTTCCGTTCGTAACATCAGCCCAGGTATATTTTGTGACATCATTGTCCAGACAGTACCATACTTTCCAGGCGTTGAGATTTGCATTTACAAAATACTCATCGCCTTTGCGAGGTGCGACATACGCCTCCTCAGCAAGAGTATTCTCCGAAAGAGCACGAACAATGATGTCGAATGGATGTTCTGCGCTGCGCTCGAATCCGGAGGCGGAATAGACTTTCGTCACATAGTCGGTGATGCGATACAAGCGACCGGCAATGAGCTTGGCATTATCGCGCAGTTCTACCAGTTCGGCATAGGTCACATCGACCTGCTGCCTTACAGCCAGAGCGATGTGCCTTTTGATTTCCCGAAGAAATACCTTCAGTGCATCAAGTGTTATGAATTTAGTCATAATGCGAATTTTTAATGTTCTACAATGTTTCCCCAAACATATCGAGGATGTCCTGTTCTGTCGCCACATCAGGAGTGAACGCATCGCCCTTCAGACTCGCGAGCCATTCGGTCTCACTGCCTACAAAGCCGTTTTTCAGCGCCACCTCATAGGCAGACAATCCATCTGAAGGGACAGATATTTTTGAGCTCAATTCCACGACAGCGGTCGCCTGCACGCAGCACTGGCAGCCATCGGAGCCTGCTTTAGCAGATGAGTCCACAAGGATGAACGCATCCACTTCATCTCTTGTGTACATTCCGGAGCGGGATTCGTTCTCGATGTAGGTCAATGTATAGGCTCCCGTCTTCTTCTGATCGCGGCCATAGAAAGTGAATACCAATGTATTGTCCTCAATCAGGTAGTCAGTGATTCGTCTCTGCTCTCCTCTGCAAGAAAGCACGATGGCCAAATCATCTATCTTCTCCAGCTCTGCCGGAGCACCATTGCGGAAGATATCCCACCTTACCACAATGTCATTTCCAATTCTTATTGTTTCCATCAGATCCGCGTTTTAAGAATCATAGAAAAAGAACCTTGTGCAGCTTCCGGCAGTGTCGATGGTATAGATACCGTAACATCCACCGCATTCTCCGCAGTGCCAGGCTTGACTGTGACATAGACAACTGCTGAGCCTTGTCCGCTGTTCGAGCGATAACCTGCTATACCGATCGTCTCTCCCGATGAGAGGAATTGTTCAGGAATTAAAAAACTTACTTCCTGACGCATCTCCTCGTCGACAACAGTAAATGTTTTGGTAAATGGGCCTCCTTCCGTAGCGAATCTTCCGGAGAGAAAATAGGTTTCATCTTTTCGAACCAAGTGAAACTTAAATCCGTCCCGGGTGCCTTCGTACAATAACTTTTCTCCATATTTGGCCCTGATGAGATTCATCAGACGCACAAGGTGAGGCCCAGAGTTCGTCTTCGTAAGCGCTGCGACCGGTTTCTCATAACAAGACTTTTCTTCCCCTGAGTCAATCATAGTACGATCTCCAGCAGTATCATATTCTTTATTTACTGTAAATGTCAGATATGAACCTGGTCGATTATTCCTGTTACTCACGGTTGTCTGTTTGACTTTGAGGAGCTTTCCATTTGAATATATTACACCTTCGGTATAGGTTGATGTAGCTGAGTATTCACTCGATGTCTTACATCCGGACAAAATGACGGCCGAAGTTCCATCATAGTCCAGTGCCTCCAAAAGAGAGTCCACCAATTTCTTGATGTCCGACTCAACAGCATCCTGCATAAAATTGAAGTCATCGAGCCATATAGGCTGACGTCCTTCGAAAGTTAAAAATCTATCCATACGTTTCTATCGAATAATTGGTTCCTGCCATTTTATAATAATCGACCCATTGTTTGATGAGCCGTCGATTGATCTCCGAATCAAGTTCTTTGGGTATATAAACGCCGAAGCGCCCCGTCAATCTGTCTGGTTTCTCCGATGGGACAATCAGCGTATCCAGGTCTTCCGCTTTGAGAGTCATAGAATCTTCATATATGGCAGCTTCATCTTTCATTGACAGATACACTGAGAAATCATCGATGATATCTGCTATATATATTCTTCTTTCTGTGGCATCGAGAAGGTCGTTGAGAAATTTTTCAAGATATATCGTGAAAGAATTGTGCGACAAACGGACATCCGTATCCACCACGACATTTCTGAACCGGGCGAGGATGCTTTCAAGTGGAGAAAGCAGAACCCGGAGGAATGCCCGAATCCTATCCTTCCTGAGAATTGGAGGGAGCAGCTTCAGGCAAAAGGCCTGTATGTTAAAGTTCTTGAACATAACTTATCGTATTTTTAAGTGAATCCACAGCGAAAGCACCACTCACCGACACCACATTATTCCCTTGCGCCAAGAGGAACTCCGACCTGGTCATCGGCTTTGTGCGCACGTCACCCAAAACGACATCGACGACACCTGTGGCGCCCTGGACTGCATCGACGAGTTTAGTCTTGTTGAAGGTGCCGCCATATACAATGCCTGACAGGTATTCTTTCACGGCGCTCTCTACCGGAAACTTGGCCGTGTCCCCGATTATCGAGCCGTCCGCATTCAGCAGCATAGGATCATATTGCACCGTCAAATCCAGCTGAATCAAGTCAGGGTCATAGCTGTACACCTGAAAGAGTACTCCGGCAGGCTTCCGCTTGTTCAAATACGTCTTGAACACCGTTAAAACATCATCTGAAAGGGCTTTAGGGACTCCATTTTCATCGCCGGACACAAGGATATTGATTCCTGAAGCATTCTCCCTGACAGCTGCGTACTTGATGAGCTTCTTGCTCTCGTTCACTTCAGCATACACGAAGGTCTTGGTCTTCTCATCATAGACCAGTTCGTCACCATACTGGAAGTCCATACATACCTTGTGATACCAAGGAATGGACGCAAGCACTGCTTCAGCAATCCGATTGTCCACATCTGCCTTGAACTGCTCGAAAATGGCTTCAAGAGCGAATATGGCAGCAGCCACGATGAAGAAGTATATATTCTCAAGACTGACCTTGGAAAACTTCTCATCAAACGAGTCATTCGCACTCAAGCCGTATTTTTCCCGTATGACCGGCTCTGCCATAAACTGGTCGGTCATACTTCTTTTGATATCTGATATTGTTCGTGTCATTGTTTTGTCGCAGGTTTGATATTATTGTTTCGGACATAGTCCTGAAGGTATTGGTCGAAGACCTTATCCGGACACTCGATTATCTGCCCTGTCGCCAGGTCATCAGACATCGAGATGCCGTTGGCATTGGCAATGACAGGCATTGCCTCTATTGTTCCATACACCTGCACTGCTATATCGGCAAGCGTCTGTCCGTTCATTGCTGTCACTTTCATATTACTCTGAATTTTCTGAGAACCCATAACACCAGGAACACGACGGTGAATCCTCCAATCCACCCCAGAACTCTGACAATCCACGGAATACGGGAAGTCTTGGCAGGTGCTTCTTCGCTTGAAATCACCTCGTGATAGTCAGACTTGGTTTCACCGGTTGATATGCTGTCCTTCACGACACTCTCTGAGGCGGTCACGACCTTTTCCACTGAGGTCGCCTTGTGTCCTTTGGCTTCACCTTTATACCTGAATGTCGTCTTCTCCTGAAGATGCGTCGCCCCTGTGCTGTCCGGAGTGGAGAACCGTTCTGTAACCATCTCAAGTGATTCAGCCTTTTCCAATGTGAGGTTCGCGATGATCGTCTCCTCCAGTGCTGATTGAATCTCCCGACGGAGCCTCAAGCTGTCAACCACCGCAACCGTTGTCTGAGCCGTCTGTTCCTGCGACACTTTCGATGCCGTGCCGCAGGAAACGGCTGCCAAACAAACAAGCATTATGGTAAACAAACGTTTCATCTCTTTCTGTTCTTCAGATAATTCTCGATACCTGTAAGGTGGACACTCACGATGTCTTTCCTTCCGGCAGCCGAGAGCATATACTTGACATCCGCCTTGTTGTCCTGGAAGAAGTTCTCGGTGAGCACAGCCGGACACGAGGTCTTTCTGAGGATATAGAACTGGGCTTCCCAGTCTTTATCATACTTTGCGTCCCGGAACTTGCGGACCGACAATCCTTTCTCCTTCGTGAACACCTCTTCAGCAGCTGCATAGAGGAAATCTGCAAAGATATCCGACTCGGTAAACCCCTCCGTAGTGTAGGCACTCCAACCTCTTGCATTGTGCCACCCTCCATCATCCGGAGGCGCAGCGTTGCAATGGATGGAAACAAGCAGCACATTGTCTTTTCCGAGCGTCTCGCACATCCTGTTCACTCTCCTGGCACGAACGGTGAGAGGGATGTCCTCATCTTCAGGCACGAGCAGATCCGCATCGTACCCTCTTTCGCGGAGCTGATGGACGAGAACAGCTGCTATTTCACGATTATACCTGTACTCCCTGAGAATCCCGTCAGGTGAGCGTTTGCCGGGCGTCTCGATGCCGTGGCCGTTATCAATCAGAATTTTCATCTTTTTTCTCTCCTTTCATTATCTGGTCATACAAATCCTCTCTTATTTTCTCGACTTTTTTGTGCGAGGCGTAGTTAATGCCAAGTATAGCCCCTACCATCGTACAGATTTCGCCGAACGCTGCAAGCACGGAGTTGTGAATGACACCCGTAGGGCTTACGATGAAGCCGGCAAGCAACAGCGAACATCCGAAAAAGATGAGGCATACGGCAAGAATGAACTGTCGTTCACTCGAATTGTCATTTGTTACTCTCTTGTCCATAGCCGTCAATATTTTGAATCTATCACTATTCCGTCAGAGGTTATCTCCACGGAATTAACCGTCTGGCCATCCATTTCCATCTGTTCCCGAATCTCGCTTCTCCAGCCAAGCACATCGTCATCAAGAAGCATATCGGCGATGCCGACGCCCACTGAGACATCATCTTTCAGTTCACCCTTGTGCAGCTGAAGAATGAGTGCCTGGTTCTGTGACAATGTGTCCGCCAACACCAATCCGGACTCTATCTTCCCGGAAGAGTCCTTCACGACCTTGATGTCAAGATCCATATCTATGAGCTGCAATCCTGCCATATCAGTGAGTTATTGTCTTGTCTTCATAATCAGCCTTGTCGAATTTCGAAGCCGCAGACGCAGGTGATGTCACAGGAGCCGCAGTTCCGCTCTGAGCTGCTGATGTGCCTGTAGTCGCCACAGTATGCGTATGTGTGTTGAATTTATTCTTCAGCGCATTCACTTCATTCACAAGGTTGTTTAATTTCTTTGTCAAATCTTCTATGTTTATGAGGCCTCCGAGCTTGCCGCCGTTAACCTCGATGCTTTCAATTTCATCCACCTTCAGGACCACCAGTTCCGAGAGGTCTCCGGAAAGGGAGCCGACCACTACCGCCGTTCCCTCGCGAGGCACGATGAGTATCTGCTTGTCGTTCTTTGACAATGATGCCCGCAGCCTCACATCCGTAATCTCCTGCCTGCCGAACTTTATCGTACAGGATGATCCATCCACTTTCGAGACTATTCCCTGGTAGATGGCAATCTGCGAATTTCCTGCGATGTCGCGGATATTCTTCGCCAATCTTGCTTCTCCTGCCATATCAACTCAATCTGAATCCAAGTTCAACTTTACGGCTTGCCCCGCTGCTGTCGAATGTGGTTGTGACAGCCTTCACGAAGTATTTGCCGTCCTTGTAGTCATAGTCCTTGTCGTGCAGCTGTGCACTGTCTCCAGGCATTATGACAGGAAACAGCCAGGTCGTTATGCTGCCCTCGTATCCGTCGAAGCTTCTGCGCTTCACCTCGGCATTGCCGCGCTCCTTCATTGACTTGTCGTCATTGGCGGCACACTTGACCTCTATCTTCGTTCCGCCTGTAGAGCCGGTCTCTATCTCTTTCACCTTCCCGTCCGGAAGAAGCGCTTTGACGACGACCTTCACCTTGCGGTCTTCCGCCTTGCAATACTTGAGGTCGCACTTCTGTACATTCTGAGAGAAATCATACAGTACATCCTTGCCTATCTTCTCTCCCGGAGCGTGTATATGCAGAGTCTTGCCCTCCAGATAGATGTCCGAGCCTGACTCTTCCTGTACCTTCTTCAGGACATCGTAAGCAGTGGCGCACGACACCACGAACTTCGAATAACTCCACGAATAGGTTGAGTTTATGGTGTAGCCTCCTCCGATTTCGGCAATCACCTTCTTCAGCAGGGACTGCAAGGAAATGCCCTTGTACTGGGCGTCCTTGAGCTCCTTGCGGAAGTTGTAGAGGCTGTCTTCACACTCGACGGTAATGGTGCCGTTGTCCGTGCCTATCCTCTGCACATAGCCGGAGAACTCCTCCGTCATTCCGACCTCCTCATATCCGAGCCGGATGCGTACAGTGTCTCCACGACGGATCTTGTCTTCCACCTCCAGCGCGGCGTTATACTCCGCAGCCGGAAGCTTGATGACGGCGCTGTCCGCCAATGTCTCGACGCTGCGCCTTACCTCGACACCGTCCAGGACACCGACCTTATAGCCGCCAATCTCTATGTCATACATCATCGTGAACATACCTACATCTTTTTGAGGTCTTCTTTCTTCAACAACAGTTTATACATATCATCGGAGAGTGCCCCGATTTTATACCCCTGATTCTGCGGTCCGCTTGTCATCGGGAAATCGAATGTCTCGATGACTATCCGGCTGATGGAGAACACCTCGAACAGAGGACATCTCACCTTCAGTTTGGCTGCCTCGCAGAAGCGTCGGAGCTTCATCACATCCTCCTTCGGATACTGCCCGTCACTACCCATAAGAAGTCCCTCTATCGAGATGCTGTAGTCGTCCTGGCACCATCTCTCCTTGATGGAGCCTCTTACGGCTCCCTTAGATACTTTCTTCTTGACGATAGTGTTCTTGCCGGTGACGGTAATCAAAGGCTCATACGGCAATCTCCACCAGTCGCCTCCATCCATTTGCAGATCGAGCGGGAACATCATCGGCATACCCTGCGCATTGACAGCAAGGACTTCAAGAGCTTCCTTTTTCGTCATCGACGCAAAGTCGTAGTCCAGTCCGTCATTCATCTTGACGGAGGTCGTATTCATTTCCGGAATGATGACATACGGATTCAGAACCGCATTCAGAATCTTCCTGAAATTGAACGTGTTTATAGTGTAATCTCCCGCTTTCATACTATCGTGCTGCGCTTAGGGCAATTTCAAGAGCCCTGTTCATACATTCCGTCACCCTGTCCTGTAGTTCATTCGTATCTTCCGCCGTCTCCATTGACACGTTGAAAGACTCGATGAGTTTGGTGATGGTCATATTGATTGAGGTGTTGCGTGTGCCTCCTGTCGTTATGGACTCGGCACTCTTGGTCGTGCCCGTGCCATAGGCTGACGGACTCATATCCGGAGTCTCGACCATTCCTGCAATTCCCGGCTTGGAAACGCCTGACTTCTCCTGCTCCAGACGCGAGTTATAAGTATCCTTGAAACCGCCCAGCAGGTTTTTGCTTGCACTTGCTGCCTTTTGGGCAGCCTCGACTCCGGTAATACCCTTCACACCTTCCTTAGCCGATTCCCACGCGCCGCTGAAGTCTCCCTTGAAGAGTTTTCCGATTGCTTCACCGATTTTGCCGATGCCCGTGAGCAACCCTTGAATCCTGTCAATGACAAAATTCTTCAGTATCTCTCCGAAGCCCTTGATGGTGTCCCAGGTCGCCTTCACCGCAGCGCGGAAACCATCAAACTTCTTCCACGCCAGAATGAGCCCGGCGACAAGAGCAGCAATGGCAGCCACTACGAGGCCGATAGGATTGGCACTCATCGCCGCGTTCAACAACCACTGAGCCTTCTCTACCAGCAGCAGCCACATATAGTGAATGCCCTCAGTAAACGTCAAGCCTTTCAGAATGCCATTTGATATCATTTGTACAGTGTTGTATGCAGCGACTGCCGCAGCCAGTCCTCCGATTACAGGAATAAGGTTCGATATATGGGGAATGACATTCTTTAACACCGTTAAAACACTGTTCAAACCCGATAAAACGGCGCTTACAAGAGGTTGGATGAGATTATATACCTCAAGAAGAGAAGCGATGAATGCTCCCTTCACCTGTTCGAATTTGCCGGAAGTGGTGCTGGCCAATGAACCTATCATATTGTTGTACTTCCCGCCTTCAGACGTGGCGTGAATGACGGCCTGCTCGAACATCTCGAATGTGATTGTGCCCTTCGACATCTCGTCCTGCAACTGTGCCATACTCTTGCCGGTCATCTGTGAGATGTCATACAATGGGTTGAATCCGACGTTGAGCAGCTGCCTGTAATCCTGAGTCATCAGGCGTCCTGCGGTCGATATCTGGCCGAACACCGTTGCGAGGGTTGACATCTTGTTCTTGTCTCCAAGCGATATGTCACCAAGCATCTTCAGATCCTTGACGACCTTCTCTGCCGGAACACTGTATGCCAACAGACTCTGAGCGGCTTCACTCATATCCATTCGGCTCCAGAGCGTATTGTCCGCATAGTCATTGATTTCATCGAGCATCTTGCCCGCCTTGTCTTGCGAGCCCACGAGCACGTCGAACGATTTGGCGGTCTTCTCCGCCTGCATACCGAGAGTTGACACCGTTCCGATTCCCGCCGTAATAGCGACAATCGGATTGGTGATGAACTCTGCTCCAGGAAGACTCATAAATGCCTGCTTCAGCTTGCCGCCTACGGTCGTGGAGAGACGGTCGGCAGCCTGTTCCGCAGATTCAATGGAGCCCTGAATCTTGGAAGCGGCATTGACTACCGACGCATCGCCCTGGGAGGCGAACTTGATTATGAAATCAATAAGCTTCATTTTTTGTTGGCATCTGATTCTCGCTTGCGGATGTCAGCGAGCTGCGCAAAGGTCTGCGCCCACTCCTCATCCGTCATCCTGTCAGGATCGCAATGGAGGTAATATCTCATCATCGTGTCCGTGTATCCTATGAAATTAGCCTCCAGCCTGCCGTCCGCAAGCTCTATAACTTTTTTATCTCACCCTGTTTGGTCTCGAACATCTCCATCGCTACGGGCATAGCCCCGAAGAAGTATTCGTCATTGTCGAGAATCTCCTTGTCGCCCTCGACAAAGGTGCTTCTCAAGATTGTCTCCGCGAGTTTCACCGCGTCCTTGCCCTGGCTTGAAACGGCCGTGGCATAGGAAAGGTCCTGACGGCTCGGCTTCTTGAAGACAGCCTGCTTGTCATCCACCTTGATAAGATATACTGAACCGTGTTTTTCTTTCAGTTCCGCTATTCTGCTTTCGTTGATTGTGTACATAATTCCTGTTTGTTAATTGATTATGCCAGGCCGGCAAGACCGGCCCGGACACTAAATACCTGACTTATTCAGGAAGATGAACGGAAGTGTGATTTCCATAAACTTCGCTCCCTGTGCCAGACCCTTTTCACTCTCTGTGAACTCCGCCCCGTGAAGGATGTCGGTGCTGATGACGCCTCCCTTTCCGGGATCGACATAAGACACGACTATCTCCATGCTGAGCTCAAGGATGCTGCCGACACCGGCTGCCTTTGCAGCAGTCTCCAGCGCCTGAAGTTCGCTCTGGAGGATGGTCACCTCTCCGTCGTATGAGTAGTTGCCGTGCTGGATGCCCTGCGGCTTGTTGCCCTTGCCGTAGAGCACTTCCTTCTCCTTGCTCTCCTTGTACTTGACAGAGCGGATACCGGTGACGATACGTCCGCCGATGACGACGTTCACGTCTGACCATTCATATTCTCTACTGTTGAACATATTGACCTCCTATTCTACTTTGAAACCAAGATTCGCCACAATGGTCCTCGGATAGCCGAACGGACGTGCTGCCACAGTCACCTCAAGAGTTGAAGTGGCACGGACATTCTGAGAAGCGTCAATGCTGCACTCCACTCCGGAGCCGTCGACGGCGGCGAGTTCACCGGATGCCGTCATCGATGCGTTGACGGCCTTCTCCACCTCAGCCTCCCAGCTGCGGATGATTGGCTCCTGCATAGTGCCGTCATCATTCAGTTCCCACTCATCGAGAAGACCGTTCAGAAGGGTGTCGTAAGCGATGCGCAGCACCTTGTCGATAGTCCTTCTGGCAGTAAGATGAGCATAGTCGTCAGTCACCGCGACGACAAGCCTGTCATCGGTGAAGTAATAGCCGCTTCTGCCCACGTGCACGCGAGGCGTGACATATCCTTTCTCGTAGATAGCGGAGACATCGTCCATCGCCTCTTCCACTGACTTGCTGCCCAGATAGAGCTCTGTCACAGATATGCTGCCGTCCTTCACGCGGCCGATATTCCGCTGCACAGGGCTCTTCGCGATACGTCCGGCGACGTAGCCGATGGCGGTGTGCTTCTCCGTCGGGCTCTCCGAGCCGAGGAAAATCATCACCCTGTTCGACGTCTCTTTGGAAACATCCTTCAGTTCAGTTGCGTTTCCTGTGTAGGCGTAGCCGTCCAGGACGATGAACGCCGGTGCATAGAGTTCCTCCGCCGTCCATTCGCCCAGCTTCTGGGCCTTAGGCAGAGCGGTGAACACATCCTTCGACAGACCCGTTTCCACTGTGCCGGCCTTGTCTTCATCCGGATGCAGGATGACGACTCCGCGCACAGCACCCTTCAGTGACTGAAGAATCGAGCGGAGCTTGCCGCTGTCCTTGTCGCAGAACGCAGACATCGAAGCGTCCGAATAGACGGCGACATAAAGCGGTGTTCCCTCCGGAGCCTCCGTATAGAACTGCTTCACAGCCTTGTACAGAGCAGCGTGAGTCGTCTCCTTCGCGCCAAGTTCCTCAAGGCCTGAAAGCCTGTAGATTTTATATGCCTTATCCGTCTTCAATGTGTTGGCAACGGCAGTTCCCTTCGCGCAGAGGAGGAGAACCCCGTCCTCTCCGGTCGTCACCGTGCCAAGCATCCCGTTACGGAAAGCCACTTTGATTTTTGGTAATGCCATTGTTATAAAAGTTTAATGGGCAGCCGTGTTCCGGCTGCCCGGTGAACTATTCGGCCGTGATGCCCACGATTGCGCACACGCCTTTCTTGTCAGACCTTGAGATGCAGCCACCGCAACGAACGAGGAAGCTGTAGAGGTCTCCGTAGTAGGTCGGGTCATCCTCGGAAGCGAATATCTTCACCTCACCGAGTGCACGACGGACAGAGGTCACGTGCCAAGCAAGACCGGCAGCGCAGTCGGTGGCAGCTTCTGTCGAAGCAAGCCCAGTGGCCGCTCCTGCTGCCACTGCATAACGAAGGACAGTCGAGCGCTTCATCACCTTGAAAGAGTAGAGCTCTCCCACCACTCCCTTGGCGACGTCCGCCTTCTGGAAGAATCCGATTTTGTCGGTGTTGGTCATTGACTCAAGAAGCTCGGCGTACATCACTGCGTCCAAAAGGAGATAGCGATCCTCCTGAGGGATGTCTTCTGTGTCGAACTTGGTCATCAGCGCAAGCACGTCACTGGTGGTAAGGGCTTTGCGTTTACCGGTCGCCTTGTTAAGGTGCGCATCCTTCGCGAGACCTGAAGTATAGACGATGCCCGCAGCCTGCTTCGGAGCCCAGCTCTCAAGCAGACCTTCGTGTGCGTTGCGACGAAGTTCCTCGCGGTCCTGGGCGATTACAGAACGACGCTTGTCGTATGAGAGTTCAACGGTATCTGCCTGAGGGATGCAGATCGGGTCGGTGGTGTATTCGTCAAGCGTGTACTCGACGTCAGTGTCAACGCGCTTGGTAGCGCTGGCCGGAACACTTGAGCGGTTCTTCTTCACTCCGGAAGGCGCTCCGGCATTAGGTACGTGCACTTTCTTGCCCTCATTGACGAATGCGTCGTCATTGACTGCTTTAGATGCGAAGGAGTTATCAGGGAAGAGTCCCTCGACGATGTCCCTGCTCCAGATTTCTTTCTGAATTGCCATAATTTATACAGTTTTTAAACGTTACTTTTTGAAAGCCTCATCGAACTTCTGCTGATAGACTTCCGGATAATTGCTCTTGAGCTCGGCGAGGCGGTTTGCCTTGTCAATCTCATCCCAGCTCATAGAGAGGATGTCGCTTTTCTTGTCTCCGTGCTGGTCAATGAACTGCTCGACCTGCTTGCCGGCCTTGCGAAGCGGAAGGGAACTGAGGATGGACTTGGCGTTCTCCTCGTCCGTATCGAGAAGCGAGAGGAATGCGGGCTTCTGAGCCTCGGTGATTTTACCTTCAGTGACCGCCTGGTCAAGAAGTGCAGTGTGTGCCGCCTTGCGGGATTCCGCAATCTGGGCAGTGAGTTCCGCGACCTTGCCTTCCAGGGCACTGACTTTCGCCGCTGAATTTTCGAGACGTGCAATCTCCGCCATCAGCTGCTCTTCAGTTGTCGCGTTCTTGAATGAAGGTCTTGCCTTCAAATCGTCAATGAAAGCCATATTTTTATTGTTGATTAGTGGCCAACCGTTACCGGCAAGCCTGTTTGTGAAAAATTTGTAGATATCGTCATTCGTCGCATCCGCACCCGGTGCGTTGTCGTCATCGATGTCATAGATCCCCTCGATGAGTCCGAGTTCCTTCGCCTCGGCAGCCGTGAACCAATGGTCCTCTCCGTCGAAGTATTTCGCCGACACCTCCTCCGCAGAGCACTTGCACTTGGCGGCAATCATCTCTGCAAGGGTGTTCTCCAGCCTCTCCATAGTCGAAGCGGCGGCACGCAGCTCATCAGCCGTGCCGCACTCTCCGCCACGGACACGATGAAGCATCAGTCTCGCGTGATTGGACATATAGAGAGGCTTGCCGCACAGCGCGATGATGGCGGCGATGGATGCGGCGATGCCGTCAATGTATATGGTTATGTCAGCCTTCGATGCCGTGAGGGCATTGAATATCGCTATGCCGGCGAAGACCTCTCCGCCCACGGAATTGATCCTTATGTCAATCTTCCGATAGACCCTCTGGAGTTCCATCAGTTCCGTCACCACCTGTGCCGGGCTCACCTTCTGGTCCTCTCCCACCGGTCCATAAAGGAGGAGGCAGGCGGACTCGCCTTCAGAAGGTATTATGTTGAAAAATTTCTTGGTCATACTGATTCGTTTTCCGCAAATATGACCCTCATTTGGCACACCGCAAAATCGGCGTTTTGTCATACTCGAAAATATCGACTATGACAGTCGAAAATATTGACTATCATAAAATTAAAATTTTCAAACGGCTGTTAAAAGGGGCATATTTGCCGAAAAACATAGGATATATGGCAGCATTGACAAATGACAAGAAGAAAGCCCTGGCAAAGGACATCTATACGCTCGGCCAATACACCTTCGAGGAAGTGGCGGCGAAAGTCGGCAGTACCAGGCAGACGATATCGAAATGGTGCAAGGAAGGACAATGGGACGAACTCAAGGCAGGAATGACCGTGAGCCGTGAACATCTGCTCAAGGGAATGTATTCCCAGGTAGAGGAAATCAACAGGTGCATACGTCAGAATGACCCGGGGACACGCTATGCCACACCGGCACAGGCGGACACGCTCTCCAAACTCTCCGCAGCCATCAAGAAACTGGAGATGGACACAGGCATCTCCGATCTCGTGAGCGCAGGCATACGCTTCGCCGAATGGCTGCGCCCTGTGAATATGGAGAAGGCAATCGATTTCGTGAACCTATGGGACGCGTTCCTGAAAGAGCAGCTGTGATATGAAACAGGAAGACAAACTCAAACTCAAGGAATGGGCCGACTATAAGGCGGACATACGGAACTCCACACCCGTCGAGACCCTTTCCGAAGCGGAAATCCAGAAGAAAAAGACCTATCTGGAAGCACGCCCCATCGAATGGATAAAATACTTCTTCCCGAAATACACGAAATACGAGTTCGCACCCTTCCAGATAAGGGCCATCAAGCGCATCCTCGGCAATCCGGAGTGGTACGAAGTCCTCTCCTGGTCCCGTGAGCTCGCGAAGAGTACCATCGTGATGTTCTGCGTGATGTATCTCGTCCTTACAGGACAGAAGAAGAACGTGATGCTCGCAGCCGCCACGGGGGATGCCGCGAAGAAACTCCTCAAGCCGTACCTCGCCAATTTCGAAGCCAACGGACGACTGAAGGCTTTCTATGGAGACCAGGTCAACCTCGGCGACTGGACGGACGAGCACTTCGTGCTGAAGAACGGAGCCTCGTTCACCGCCGTGGGCGCAGGACAGGCGCCGCGAGGCAGCAGGAACGAGAACGTGAGACCGGACATCCTGCTCACCGACGACTACGACACTGACCAGGACTGCCGCAACCCGTCCGTCCTTGACAAGAAGTGGGACTGGTGGGAGAAGGCATACTATCCGACCCGTTCAGTATCCGAGCCGACACTTGTGCTCTGGGCCGGCAACATCATCGCGAAAGACACCTGTGTCGGACGCGCCGGCAAGATGGCGGACCACTGGGACATCATCAACCTCACCGACAAGGACGGCAACAGCACCTGGCCGCAGAAGAACACTCCGGAGAAGATCGAACGAATCCGCAGATCCGTCTCCAAGAAGACATACGAGGGCGAGTACAACAACAATCCCATCTGCGAGGGGAAGGTCTTCACGAATCTGCCTTTCGGCAAAGTCCCGTCACTGAAGAAATTCAAGTTCATCGTCATCTACGGCGACCCGTCCTACTCCAATAAAAAGGACAAGAGCAACTCATACAAGGCAGTGTGGGCTGTCGGACAATACAAGGGGACATACTACATCATCGACGGCTTCTGCGCCCGTGAGACGAACGCCAATTACGTCGATTGGTACTACACGCTACTTGAAAGGATAGGAATGCAGACGACCGTCTATTGCTTCCAGGAGAACAACAGCCTTCAGGACCCGTTCTTCGAGCAGGTCATAAAGCCCATAGTGAGAGAGAAGAACGGCACCAAGCCATTCACTCTCCACCTCATCGGAGACGACCGCAAGAAAGCCGACAAGGCCACACGTATCGAGGCACGGCTTGAACCCATCGACAGGGAGGGACGCTGGATTTTCAACGAAGACCTGGAGGACAATCCGAATATGAAGGAACTCCGCGACCAGTTCACCCTCTTCGACCTCTCGCTCCCGTATCCCGCCGACGGTCCCGACTGCATCGAGAGTGCCATCGTGATCATCGACGAAAAGATGCGCAGCTGCAAGGCTGTCATCGACACCATAGACTTTAATTCAGTATCATCAAATGACAACAGACTCTGATATGGACAATTTCATCGAAATGCGCGACTATGACGCATCCATCCACAGGGAAATACTTGACTCGCTGCTCAAGGGCGACGCGCAGTCAGACCCTATACTCATAGAAATATGCGAAGACAGGGCGGTCTCCGAAATGAAGTCCTACCTGTCGAAGTTCTACGACACGGAAGCCATCTTCTCCACAAGAGGTACGGACAGGCATCCGCTCATCCTTATGATGTGCCTCGACATCGCGGTATATCATATCTTCTGCCTCCATAACCCCTACAAGATTTCGGATATCCGGAAAGACCGATACGAAAGAGCGGTCGCCTGGATGAAGGAAGTCGCCAAGGGCCTTGTCACCATCGACGGGGCTCCGCGCAAGAGCGAGGAGGACAGCAGCAACCCCTGGCAGATAACCAGTGACACCCACCGCGGGACTTATCTATAAACACCGTTCAAATACCATTTAAACAGCTCCATATGGCACGCAAAGCAAAATATAACAAGAAGGGCCGCATCTATGAGGGCGGCATCACACAGACAAGCAGTCTGCCCGAAGAGAGACGGCAGCTGGACATCATACTCCAGTCGCCTGAAGTCTTCCATTTCGACATAAACAAGTTTATGCAGGCGTACAACAGCGCCTCTGCAATCGACTGCTACAACAGGGCGCGTCTCTACGATATGTACGAGTCGGCGATGATGGACCTGCACCTCTCCGGACTCATCGACAAGAGAAAGGACGGAGTGTCGCTCGTTCCTATCGAGTTCCGCCGTGACGGCAAGCCGGATGACATCATCAACGAGCAGATACAGGCTCCGTGGTTCTCCGACTTTGTCGAGGACATACTGATGACCAAGTTCTACGGATACGGACTCTTCCAGTTCGTCAAGGATGGAGACTGGATAAGCTACTACAAAGTACCGTACAAGCATTTCGACCCCGTCCGGAGAGAGATCCTCCGATACGAGTACGACAGCACAGGCGAACCGCTTGAGAACTTCGACAACATCCTCTACGTGGGCAAGGGAGACCGCGACCTCGGACTGATGGCGAAGATAGTCCCGATGGTGCTCTACAAGAGAGGCAACTTCGGAGACTGGGCGAACTACTGCCAGATATTCGGCATTCCTATCCGCGAGTACACCTACGACGCCGGAGACGAGGAGACACGCCAGAGGCTCATCCGCGATGCCCGCAGGCAGGGAGCCAATGCCGTGTACATCCACCCGAAGGACAGCAACCTCAATATCATTGACTCTGCCACCAAGCAGGGCAGTTCCGAACTGTTCAAGGCATTCAACGAGACCTGCAACATCGAGATGTCCATTGCCGTCCTCGGCAACACCCTCACCACCGCAGCACAAAGCACGGGCAGCGAGGCGCTCGGAAGCGTCCACGCCGAAGAGGAGAACAAGAAGCAGAAGAAAGACCGTCAGTACATCCTCAATGTCCTGAACTACGAGATGACGGACATCTTCGAGAGCCTGGGCTTCAATGTCCGTGGCGGCAAGTTCACCTACGTGGAATCGAAGAACATCGACACCACCGCCCAGATTGCCATCGTCGAGAAACTCAACGCTATGGGACTGCCAATCTCCGACGACTACCTGTACGAGACTTTCAACATCGAGAAGCCTGAAGCCTACGATGAGATGAAGGCTCAGAAAGCGGCGGAAAAGGCTCGCCAGGAGGAGATGAGGGCACAGCTGGAGCAACTCACGGCAGAGCGTCTCAACAACCCTCCTAAGCGGGAAGAAGAGGAAACGGGACAGATCACCAACCGGCTGAAGAATTTTTTCGGTTTAGCCCCGGAAGGAGGGGCGCTGTAGATGAGTCCTTCATCGCACAGGTTGACTCCCTCTATGCCGACACGTGCGAGCGATGCGGCGGTTTCACCAACTCCGCAGAACATCACATAACATTCAGTCCGGAAGCGCTGACACGTGGACTGGAAGCAATCTTCAACGGATTCGACGTCAAGAACGACATCCAGAGGGACATCTTCCGGGAGACCTTGAGAATCTTCAACCGTGCCGCCGCAAGAGGCATCTCCGAAGCTTATGACGAAAAGGCCATCACCGACGGATTCCTTGAGGAAATAAGGCACAATAACGAAGTATTCGCAGCGTTCAGGACTCACAGTATGCAGAACGCCATCGCAAGGCAGATGACCGATGACAAGGGACTACTCAAATCTTTCCATCAGTTCCGCAAGGATGTCGAGCCGCTCACCGGCAAATACTGCGACCAATGGCTGAACACCGAGTACAACACGGCCATCATCCGTGCGCATCGAGCAGCCGACTGGAAACACTTCGAGGCGGAGAAGGACGTCTATCCGAACCTCCGCTGGATGCCTACCACCTCGGCAAACCCCGACCCGGTTCACGCCTACTTCTGGACGCAGAAACTCACCCTGCCTGTAGATGATCCGTTCTGGGACCATCACCATCCGGGAGAGCGCTGGGGATGCAAGTGCACCTGCGAGCAGACAGACGAACCGGTCAATGACCTCGGAGTGACTGAAGACAAGACGGATACCGCAAGCCGAGGACTGAAAGGCAACCCCGGAGTCACCGGCAAGCTCTTCAGCGAAGACCATCCGTACTTCCCGAAAGACTGCGGAAACTGTCAGTTCAACAAGAAATTCAGAAACAGGCTGGACGGATTCTTCAACATCAAGAGAGACTGTGCGACTTGTCAGGCGTGCGCTCAAGCAATACGGGATATGAAGGCAAAAAATGAAATGCCTAATGAATACGAGTTCGAGCCGAAATATGGTGAACGAATGAAAATATGCAAAGGCGCCGATGAAAATGAGCTGGTAGAAAATAAGAGATGTCTCGGCTCTTTGCTTGATTCTTTTCCGGATATGACAGCCGTAATCCGCAAACACGTCAATGCAGTTGGCGTAAAGAACCCGGAATATATAATCAACGGGCTAATCGCCGACCGTAAGGGTATTCAAAGCGAACAGGGAATTTCAAATTCCTTCAACCGAGCAATAAAACAAGGATGCAAAGCTGTGGTAATAGATCTTGATTTGCATATGCGACGTGTAAATAACAAGCGTCTTGCAACCCATATTCAGTGGAGATATTCTGATTTTGAACAAAACTTAATAGAGCATTGTTATGTTGTATTGAATGGGAAAGCCGTAGATATAACTAAGGAAATCTTAGACAAAGGTACACTGATAGAAGCCCTTAAAAGACTAAAGCCATAGATTTCTCTATGGCTCAATATGGACGGTGCAGCTTGAAGTTATCGCGCCTTTTAAGCACTCGCATCCGATTACAAAATAACAAAACATTTTTCACATTTCCAAATGTCATCTAACAATATCGAAAATGAAGTCCGACAGGCAGTTAAAGACCTGATGCACATCCGCTCGCGAGTCGTCCCCGTAAAGGTCGGCAAGGAGGTCGTGTCTTCCGTCCGGCAGAACTTCCGCAGCGGTGGCTTCTATGGTGACCAATGGAAGCGGACAAAGAGGCAGGACGTCCCCTTCAAAGGTGCGGCAGGCTCATACGGACCTCTCCTCAGCAAGTCCACCCATCTGATGAGCAGCACCGACTATGTGCCAGGAAACGCACAGGTCACCATCCGGAACACCGAATCTTACGCCGCCTACCATAACGAAGGAGCGGAGGCAAGGGTGACCGCCAAGATGAAGAAATTCTTCTGGGCGAAATACTATGAGTCCGGAGGAGGAAAGAAACAGGGCAAGAAAAAGGAAATCCCGAAAGAGGCGGAGTTCTGGAAGGCTATGGCCCTAAAGAAGCCGGGGCGAAAAATCAAGATTCCGAAGAGACGCTTCCTCGGCCCATCCCCTCAGGTTGACAAGATTGTCTCCGACATCATTAACAATGAATTTGAAAAATACATTAAAAAACTGAAATAATGGAACATCTTCTTAACGACATCATAGAACTAATCGGCAACAATATGCCGGACATCCGCACAGTGGACGAAGACTATGGCCAGCTTGAAATGCTCGACGACAGCAGGGAGTCCTATCCCCTAATCTTTCCCGCAGTCCTCATTGACGCTCCGGAGACATCCTGGGAAAATATCGGAGGACTGTCGCAAAAGGGGCTCTGCACTGTAAGTGTCCGTCTCTGCATCGACTGCTATGACGACACCCACTACAACTCCGGCACTACTGGGAAGATTCTCTCCAGGGAGGAAAAAAGAAGAGAGCTGCACCGGCTCCTGCAAGGTCATTGCATCGGCTGCGGTTCAGCTCTCATAAGGACATCCTCAAGGTTCTACACTGCGAACCACGGGATAAAGGTTTACGAATCTTCCTATACTCTCGAAGTGACAGAAATGTGCCTGCCGGAGACTACGAAGAAAGAACTCAAAATCAAGGTGTCACCTCTTCCGGGAAAAGAGTGAGCTGATCATCTGAAGACTTCGACTGCTGTTTCTTCGGAGCATATTCCTTCGGAGTGTTCGGCGCCGAAGTCTTCTTCAGAATCTGCCAAATCATAAATTCGGAAAGGAAGAACTCGTTTTCCGAAAGTTCCTTCACGGCATCATCAAACCGGAGTCTCTTGACCTCGGTCCAATAGTAATACCTTTGGGCTATCTTCCTGTTTCTCGCCTCAATCAGGCGTCTATTTCTTCCTTTCTTTCCCATTTTGATTATCTTTGCTCGCTAAGAGATAAAACTTATGACTCACTTATCTTTAACCATTCAACGTTCTGTCAAAAGCTCAATAGAGCGTATGACTTGTCCGGTACACGGAGAACATCCAAAACTATCATTCACTTCATCCGGCTTCACTGTTTCCTGTTGTTGCGACAACTTCAGAAGCAAAGTCATTGCAGAGTGTAAAGATGCAATCGCCAAGGCTGTCGAAGCGGATATTTCCAAAGCATTAAAGGGGATCCGATAGTTTCACTGTCATTACGATGGCGGTGATATGAATCACTTCGCCGCCATCGTTTTCAAGTGCCTGCAACTCTTTGACCATTGCTTCGGCGGTGTCTGTCTGGATCGTCTTGAGTGCACCAGTGAAGTCGTATTGTTTCTGCTCTTTCATTCTCTATCTGTCAACAACTTTATACATATCCCTCAATACCTCCTGGACTACCGCCCTGAACTCCGGTCTCGCCCTGAAGAACTCCTTGAAATTCTCCGCCATCCGGTGAGCCGAGCCGCAGACGACCAGAAATCCTCCGTCATCGCTGAAACTGGACGCCAACGTGTCCACCCGCAGTTCCGGCTCTCTCGAATTGTTCAAACTCACCAGGTGGCGAATGTCGTCAGCCGCATTCCTCAGATTCTTCTCAAGGTGATCCTTCAGACACCTCTTCTCCTCTTCTGTCAATGTTACCATAGCCTCACCTCCTATGCTTCAGTCATTCCCAGAGGAATCTGCACCCACGCTCCGGTCTCCTTGTCCCTCGTGTACGCCTTGAGGAACGTCCTGGACACCTGCGGCTGATAGGCATCCTCGATGATGCGCACCCCGTCTCTGAAATCCGCAGAACCGGACTCCTCTGCCATCTTGCGCAGCTGGATGATTCTCGAAGCCTTCAGAGTGCCCTTCGCATCCTTTGCGAGCAGACGTATCACCATCGACACGAGCGCCTTGGAATCCTCATCCTTGGCAAGCGAACCGATGTAAGCCTTCACCTTGGCGATGCCGTCGTCAGCCGTGTCGAGATAGCCGTCAGTCACATAATTGCCGAGGACAATCCTCTTGGTGCCTGCCGTGTTCGTGAATGTATGGGACTGGTTGTCCAGCTCCTTGTTGTTGAGCTTGAACATCTCCTCCTTGATGTCGATGACCGCCTTGAACTCATCGAAGACCTTCTTCTTGTACGTCGCAAGATCCTCCGAAATCGACTTCAGGTTGGGCATCATAGACTCGATGGCGTCATCCACCATCTCCCTGTAGTTCTCCCGCATCTTCTTCTCTGCGGCCTGGCGCTGCTCTTCGAGCTGCTTCTGCTGGAATGCCTTGAACTTGGCAAACTCATCCGCCGTCATTTCAACGGCCATTGTCGTGTTTTCTTCCATAATACGTCTGTTATTAGAATTGTTTAAACATAAATCTTGAATATTCCCTTTTCAATGCCGCGCAACACTGGCGCTCCCACCGCCTGTCCATTATCCGGGACACGAACGGAATGTACCAATACCATTTCATATCAACTCATCCTCTCTCTTGATGTCCTACTTGTCTTTAACTTCGATTCCACAATTCTTGCTTCCGCCAGCGCCATCGCCATCGTGCTCATCGCCTCGGCCGACTTCTCCACCACATCCTTCCGCTTCTCGCTCCTCCGCTCCTCTTCCTCCATACTCTTCAGACCGCCCCTCCGGATGATGGACTCCAGCTTGCGCACGAGGGAGTTGAGCTCATCCACACCCAAATCGTAGAACTTCTTTCCGGCAATCTTTGGATTGGCCACGAAAGCATTGATGCCGTCCCAGTTGTCAATCGTCTTGATACCGAGCCTTCCGATTCGCAGCAGCGCTGCGCTCCTTGCCCTCTTCAGTGACAGCTCGCGGGCCCTCTGCTCGGTAGGGCTGCCATACTGTAGAGCGTCGCACATCCGGATGAACTCCTGACGGCTCATCTGTGAGACGTGAGTCGTGCGGCCATTCGTGAACTGGCTCACGATTTCATCCTTCTCAAGCATCGGATTCTGCTTCAGCAGAGCATAAAACCGAGAATAGTCATTCTTCTTCGTCTTTTTTTCCATCGCTTTCATAATAGAACTCATTTGATTCCTTAGTCTTGGTGTTCCAATAATTCCACGCCCCCTCCTTCCAGATTACCGCCTTGCCCGTCTCGCCTATGAATCGGCCGTTGCTGAACGCCACGAAACCCTCTACCCATATCTTCAGCATCGCGTCATACTTCACCGACCTCGCCGCCCGTCCTGCCGGCTGCCTGCCGTCCGCGTGGGAGACGAATATCAGCAGCTTGTTCTTCAGCCTGCCCTTGAACTCCAGATATTCCCTGTAAGTCATTCCCATATACTGGTAAGAGTCAATGACTATGAACTCGGGGCTTCTCGGCTTGGTCAGCCTCTCGACAAGCTCATCCGGAGTGGCGGACTCCAGCACCTGGAACTTGCTCCCGCAGGAATACATATCGAACCTCTTCAGAGTGTTCTGGAAAGAGAGCGAGAACCCCTCCTCAAGAGTGATGAAGAGCACCTTGCCGAATCTGGTCAGTTCCTTGCACAGGGAGATGACTGCCGCAGACTTGCCGTTGCCCGAATTTCCCCAGAAGAAAACCACTCCGGAGCGGTCCATCGTGCCGATGCACCTGCCCCACTCTCCCTCAAGGGTGATGGTCTTGCGGCGTATGCCCAGAATCTCTTTAGCTGTGAGTGAACGTGGCATTTGAATATCGTTTGAACGGTTTTAGACTATTTTTCAAATCCTTCTTGAACAGCCTTCTTGCGGAGCTCCTTGTGCACGGACTTCTTCACACGGCGCAGGTCATTGCCACAACTGTGTGCCTCCGCAACCACATTCCTGATGGCGTTCTTGTCTGTCACTCCGTTGGCGATACAGATGCCTTCCACCTCGGCGGCGCTCACGAGATTCAGCGGAACGAACCTGCGGCAGATACGGCTCTCCAGCTCGTCGTAACCCTTGCGACCTCTCGTCACACCGCGTCTCATCCTCTCCTCCATATAGTTCGTCGAGAGGAACACCATACCGCACTTGTCTTCCAGGGCATTGTACAGGGAGACGTAATAATAGAGCACGCTGTCGGCCAACTTGTCGCCCTCATCGAAGATGAGCAGCGGACTTTCCATCTTCACCAATTCGCTGAATATGGACCTCAAGGTCTCGCGTACAGTCATCCCGTGGGTTCTGATGCCAATCTTCGACGCCAGTTCACCGACAAAGTCAGCCTTGGTCATATCACTGCTGCAAGTGAGCAGGAAGACGTTCTTGTGGGATTCGGCATACTGTGCTGCCGCCGTGCTCTTGCCGATGCCTGCCGGACCGGTAATCCACACCACATTGCTCTCCTCCTGTGAGTCGAGGAAATAGAGCATCAGGCTCTGGTGAGCCACCGTCTCATACAGCTGCCAGCCTCTGGACGAGAAGATCTGCGACTGCACCTTCATCCACATCTCATCGCTGATGAGTGCCCAGTTCCCGTTGAGAATGCTGCTGACGGTCGCGCTCGACACGCCCTTGAGCGAATTTGCCGCCTTGTTCTGAGAAGAATAACGGCCTACATAGGTTCTCAGATTCTCACTGATTTCCCTTTTCTGTGTGTCATTTAGCTTTGCCATAATGTTTGTGTGTTTGTATGTGTTGGTCCGGCTGGAGGAATCGAACCTCCGTCGCTGGATGTGTGCCCATTCCGTCAAGGTCACACCCGCCGCTCTTCATCCATTGAGCTATGCCGGAAATGTCATTACAGTCTGTTGAGAGCCTCGATGATGTCGAAATTGCTCTGCGCCTTCTGCACCTGTCCTACCGAATCCGGAAGCGGCTCGCGCACCGGCTCTTCCTTGCGTTCTCCACTCTGTTCCTCCGCCCTTATCTCCTCCGCGAACCTCAGATACTCCGTCCGGCTCACTCCCTGAGGATGAGGCGCATTGTATCCCGCGCTCTCGTAACCCACTCCGTATTTCATCTGAAGGGCACGTGTCTGAAGATCACGTCTGACAATCTCCTTCTTGTTGGCGTTGAGCGCCGATATGATGGATGAACGCTCGCCCTCGACCTGGTCCTGCATCGCGCGGTGAATCATCATATAAGGCTCTGCCCAAGTGTTGAACTGGAGACCATAGTTCGGGTCGTCGATGCATAGGCGGATCCTTGAAAGGTCGTGGGGGTCATACTCCACCACGAACTCGCGTCCCGTGTTCTTCCTCCTCCATTCCAGGTCCGGAGTGTTCGGTGCGCTGAAGACCTCATACACTCTCTTCTCTCCCTTCAGCGTCACCTCGATGCCGCTCGCCCTGAACGTCGAAGCCTTCTCCGTGGCGATGTAGAATACCTTCTCCCTGATGATGTCAGTCAGTGCGATTGCCTGAGGATTGACAGAGGTGCGGTAAACATCCATCCTTCTCTTGCCGGCGAACTTCGGATGAGGAAGACTGTTCCAGATATTGATGTCAGCCTCGTTCTGTGCGCGGACTTCCTCATAGGTAGGAAGCGCTTCCACGTTCTGGATGATCTTCGCCACGTCCACCTTCGTCTTCGCGCTCTTGGCCGTGATGTTTCCGCCGGTGTAGTTGATATGCCTGTGGAGAACCTCCGCCTGGAACCGTCCGAATGCCGACTCGATTGTCTTGGACTTACCGTTCTCCGGAGTCGTGGTGTGGGAGATGGTCTCCAGTTTCGCCCTCCAGCGCAGCGCCGCTTTCGAAGTGAAGCCCGCCTGGTTGTCGGACACAAGCTCGTAAGGCATAAAGCCCGTTCTCTCGAATGCGTTCCTCAGTGCCTCGTATGTAGTCTGGAATGTCTCGTTCTCGCACATATACCAGCCGACGAAAACTTCACTGTGGGCATCCATCACGTAGATGCAGCTCGTGGTTCCCACCTTAGTCCTGCGGCTCTTCTCGTCCCAATACTTGAAATAGAGGTTCACTTTCGTTCCGTCGATGTACCAGAGCGCATCGCGGCAGCTTGCCATCACTGTCCTGTTCTGACGCAAGAAGAGATTGTTCGCCCTCTGCGCTCCCTGCTCCACGGCATACCACTGAGGCTTGATGTCAGGACGCTCGAAGAACTCGATGAGCGTCTGTGCGGACTTGATGGCTTTCCAGCCTCTCTCCGCTGCCGTGTCATTGTAGAGGTCGAGAAGTTGCGCCACGGTATAGACCGGATTCACGGATGCCTTGTGGGCAAGCAGCCATTCGGCCACCTCGTCGGTGATCTTCGTCGTGTTGGCATTGCCCAGCTTGCCGCTCACCAGGCACTCGTAACCCTCGCGGCTGTACTGCCGCATCTTCTCACGAAGTCTTGCAGCGTTCTTCGGAAGAGTATGTCCGTAGTTCTCGCGGAGCTGCTCGCACTGCTCCATAATATTCTCCCACGACACCGGTGTGCGGTTTCCCCGCTGTGCCCTCTGGCGGCGCTGCACCGTCTCCATCTCAAGCATCTTGTTGAGCACGGATGCGTTCACCATATATTCCTGCTGCTTGTCTTCCTTCAGAGGGCTCCCGTCCGGAAGCTCATACTGCGCGAAGAACACGCGGGCTTTCTCATCGAATGTTATCATACTGTTCTGTCTTAGCTGTGCCTCCTCCGGATCTCCATACTTCGCGATATACTTCACCTTGAACCTGTCCGGCAGACTCATCCACTCTACCTCGGCGACCTTGCCCAGACCACCGCCACGCACGACGACATTGATGCGGTGGCGATGAACGAGTAATTTGTAATTACTACAACTCATTACCGCCTCGCCGTTGTCGCTGCGAGTGAGATTGGTGTAAGTGACTGTGAGTATGTTATCCGGAACCCTCATATATCTTACATTATTTGTATCTTTGTTCCATAAAGTGAATTAAGATGGAATATTCTGATAGTGATATCTTGGTTGATGTTGAAGTAGTAAGGCTTGAATCTTTATCTTCTGAAGATTACTCTTTGGAACTTGAGTCAATAAGGCGTCTTTGTAATGCTTTTTCTTTTGGGTTGAAGATTATTGACATTTATACGGATGGAGAATTTAGCTGCCGCCAGTATGAATTATATTTCAGCCCTGAATCATTCTTTGCCAACGATTATCGTATGGTCATCAAAACTTTCGTTCTCACTTCAAATCTGCTCTTCGTCAATAGTAAGATTATCCAAATGAAGCAGTATGATTTTATTGACTTACCTTCTGACGGTACTTTAAAGGAAGAGAATCATATAACACATAAGATTTAGAAACCATTTCTATTATTCCTCTTGAATAAAGCAAAGAGAACGTCTCTTTGCCAAGTTGCTTTTTGCATTCGCAAACCGAAATAACACGTATATTATTCATAACCTCTCCTCCTATCTTATATTCGCCATCAAACTCGCCTGTTCCACCAGAAACCCCCATTTGTCAAAAGTCACATTGAGGTACTTCTTTACAACCTCACCCTTGCGGATAAGCACTGCACTGCTATCCTTCTTGCTGATCGTCAGCACTACTCCATTGTTGAATTTCTGGATGATTTCATCCTGTGTGTGTTCTGTAGTGCAGTCAGGGCAGAAGCTTGTCTCCAGTTCTTCTCCTCCGGCTGCCAGCGCAGCTTCCCTGATCTTGATGGCTGTCTTCGAATTGGTCTTGAAGCACAGAGACTTCTTGACCCAGTTTACTGACACGTCAAACTGCTCTGCCAGTTTGGCGCGAAGCATTACCGATGTTTTGATAAATTTTCCCATAATATCTGTTGTTTGTCGTTTTTGCCTATATTTGCAACGTGAGTTCGAGTGCAGAACTATTTGCAAATATAGTACACATTTTGTAAACTCCAATGATTTTTGTGAAAAATGTTCACATTTTGTAAATTATGATAGACAGCAAAGAAATACTTGATAGAGCAAAATTAGCATTCGATATATCATCGGATGTACAACTTGCTGAACTACTTGGCGTAAAAAAATCAACATTGTCCAACTGGAAGTCACGCAATACCATAGACTACGCCGCACTATTCACAAAATGTGAACACGTTAATATAGATTGGTTGATTACTGGAGATGGAGAGATGCTTAAATCTTCTTCTGAAGTTAAGCCGGCTCACACATTCGCCCTGAGCACAGACCGGAAGTTGGATGTCCAGGACATTCCTCTCTATGATTTGAGCGCGACCGCGGGTCTGATGGCCATATTCACAGACAACCATATCAACCCGGAGGACTATCTTCGTGTCCCGAATCTTCCTCCGGTTGATGGCGCAATCTATGTCAGGGGAGAGTCTATGACACCGCTGCTCAAATCCGGAGATATCATAATCTACAAGAGACTTGAACTCACCCTTGATAGTATCCTTTGGGGCCAGATCTATCTTCTCTCATTCGAAGCCGGCGGAGACACTTTCACCGTCGTCAAGTATGTCCAGAAGTCAGATCGACCGGACTACATCCGACTGGTAAGCCAGAACGAACGTTTCCAGCCGAAAGACATTCCTCTTGAAAGCGTTCACGCTCTTGCCATCGTCAAGGCCTCCATCACATTCCACACGATAGAATAAGATAATCACATATAATAATGAAGAGTCACGGCATCTTTTATCGATCCCGTGACTCTTCATTTATACCGCACACACGCTTTTTGAATGCCCCTTGAATGCTTTTTAGCTACTATTCAAGCGATTATGCGGTTTTTCATCGTAAAATAATGTGCATTTTGGGGTACTTATACGGCATTTTTAATGCAATTTCAAGGCGGTTTCGGTTAGTTTCCTGCGATTATAAGGTCTTTTTTTGACAAATTTTGTAACCCCAAATGTAACCCCATTAAGCACATTTCGTTTTTATAGTGTAACCCCAAACGTAACCCCAAATGTAACCCCTCTCTATTTTTGCCGATTTTTTTATCCATCTGTAAAGAGGGATAAAGGCTCTATTATCAGAATAACCATCCGGGCGATTTAAACGCCTTTTTAGGGCTCTTGTAACGCCTGACCGTCCAGACTACCGGATACAATAAAAGCGGCCTATATAACCGTCAAAACGGTCTTTATAGACAGCTCCCATCATTTTCTTCAGCCGGCGTTAACTTTTCGCTCCCTTTCAAGCCCCTCAAGTTAAACACCTCTCAAACACCACCCTTCAAATCCCCCTCAAATGTTAACCCAATGTTAATCCAATGTCACATTTCGTTTTCCCATCAATTTTCTCAACTCCCACACTCTCAATCACTTCCAATCTCCAACTAATCACATTTCGTTTTTACCCCCTTACGTGGATGCACCCATACGAGTACTGCACAGCGATTTGCGACGCCGTCCGCTTCCACTACGCCCTGAATCCGTACATTTATTCACAGAGCCGCGAGACATATGAGACAGGAGTCGCAGTCTGCCGACCGCTCTACTACGAATGGCCCGCAGACGAGGAAGCCTACAGCCACGACGGCGAGTACATGTTCGGGGACAATATCTTCGTAGCGCCGATAACAGCTCCGCGCGGAGAATCCAGACTCAGCCATCACAAATTCTATCTGCCTGAAGGTCAATGGTATGAGTGGTGTTCAGGATCGATGCTGGAAGGCGGCCGCGAATACGAAAGGACCTATGCCCTGGACGAGTATCCGATGTTTGTCAAGGCCGGAGCCATCATCCCGATGTACGACGGCTCGCAGATGAACCTGGACGGAAACGACGAGGACATCATCATAGTAATCGCCCCAGGCGACGGGAACAGCAGCTTCAGCCTCTACGAAGACAATGGCATTGACCCGGACTATGAACATAATTTTGCGAAGACATTGATCCGCTCCGAGCGGAACGGCCTGAGCCACGAGGTCGTGATATCGCCGAGAAAAGGCGCCTACGAAGGAATGCCTTCAGACCGCAGATTCTCGCTCCGCATCCTGTCGGCAGCATACCCAAAGTCGGTGAAGATCAATGACAAAGAAGCAAACTGGACATTCAACGGAAAAGAAATGTCCATCGACATTGACATACCGGTTACTGACTGCGCGACAGCAAAAGACATCGAAATAGAATATGCGGAGGCCGGTGCGAAACTGGACGGGCTCAAGGGAGCGGCGAAACGCACTTATGAGGCAGTTTACGATCTGAAACGGAATCATGAGGATTTCGGATACTTCTTCCCTGACTGGATGGCCAGAATGTACACCATACGTGAGGCGCTTTACTATCATCCGGAACGCATGGATGCCCTGACCGCAGAATTTTGGGAAAGCTATTCCGCTGCTGCCGAAAGGCTTACAGCCACAGGCATGAACCACGTATTCATAGACAGATACAAATCATTTATAAAATAATCATGAAAACATTAGGGAAACTTCTTCTCACAGCCATGGCGCTGTTCACACTCTCCGTTTCAGGCGAGGCCAAGAAGATAAAGAAAATCACTGCCAGCGACATTGTCCTGTTCTATGCAGGCGGACATAACGGCAGCATCTACGACCAGAAATACGCAGCCGACTACGTGTCATACGTGGACCGCGACGGAAAGGAGCATTGGCTCTTCGACGGATACCTCCTGCTCCAGATCTGGGATACCAGAAACGACCAGGCTTCCAACGTCACTTTCACCCCGGGAATGAAGGATGAAGACGGCAGATTCCTCCCTTCAGCCAACCAGGCAGACTGGATGAAACTCATCGACTACTACTTCGAAGAAGGGAGCTGCATCGACGCCATTGACAAGGCTGTCGCAGAAGCGTCCAAGCGTCTGGGAAAACCTGAGACCAAGCGTCAGATCATCATTTCCATCCCTGACCCGATGCCGTACAAGGAGTCAATGACCAAAAAACACGGAACCACATACTGGGGACTGCTCGGGGACAAGGTTGCGGACTTTTCCGATGAAAACGACCGCATCGCAGCCGGCAAATGGTTCGTGGACCAGTGCCTGAAAAAGTACAAGGAGCACAAATACGAAAACGTGGAACTTGCAGGTTTCTACTGGATTACGGAGGAGACTCTGGACAAGAGCCCGCTTCTTCCTGCCATTTCGGACTACGTACATTCCAAGGGCTACCCTATCACATGGATTCCTTACTTCCAGGCCCCGGGATATACCGAATGGCGCGAGAAGGGCTTCGACATGGCATGGTACCAGCCAAACTACTTCTTCTATCCTGTCCCTGAATCACAGATACGCACAGCCTGCGAACAGGCCATCGCCAACGGAATGGCCATGGAGATGGAACTTGACAAGCGCGCTGCCGTAAAACCTCTCTGGGGAAAAGAAAGTCTCGCATACAAGCTCCGCGCATACATGAAGACCTTCAAGGAATGCGGACCGTGGGCAAAGTGCCAGCTCGCCTACTATCAGGACACGAATGCGGTGCAGTATTTGAAGCAGACAGGCGACCCGCGTGACCTCGAACTGTATTACGATTTCTGTGACTTCGTCGCGAAACGCCCGTACAGAACACAGAAACAGAACTAACATATTGATACCCAAATTCCTCCCCTCGGGGAAGGGACTTACTCTCGCCCTCACGGGCTCTATAAGCGGTGTTTCGCACTCGCAAACTCGGGAAACTTATTCTGAAAATGAAACGAATTTTACTGATAATACTCACATCGCTCCTTGCGATGCAGGCCGGAGCCCAGGACCGGAGAATCGAAATGAACACTGTCAATGCCGTCAATGCGAACTGGCCGTTCAAGTTCGGAGGTCCCTACTACAGCCACATCTTCATCGACAAAATCTATGAAGACAGCGATGTCATAATCCCCTGTCAGTCAGTCTATGACGTACAGATAGCCGCAAGACTCGGATTCAAGTTCATAGAAGGCAACGTACACAAGACCGCCACCCCAGGCAAATACATCGTCATGCACGGAGAAGGCGGGAAACTCGGCGGTCAGGTTATGTACAAGGACGGCCGCAGCGCCAAAGACGTGGTAATCAGCGAGACCTCCTTCGAAGATCTCATGAACAATTTCGTGTACCGCTCCAGATACGCGAAATACCGCACCCACCTCACATCCCTGGAAGAGTTCCTGACAGAATGCAGAAGGAACAACATCGCGCCGATGATCCAGCACGTCGATGAGGAAGAGGTCAATATCATCAAGTCCTACATGGGCAACAACTTCATCATGTACTGGGGCTACAGGGAAGAATTCTCAGGACCGATACTCGAATACTGGGGATACAAGACCAAGGAAGAAATCCTCGGAAGATGCCGTTTCATGGGCAACGGAGCCCCGTACCTCTATTGCATGGGCAACACCCATGACTTTACAGATGAACAACTTGCAGACATCTGCAAAGAAGTCCACAAACTTGGATGCTACATAGGATTCGCAGGCACATACGAAGACCGGGGCCGCTCGGAAAAGATGCTCGCACTGGGAATGGACTTTTCCGCCACCGGATGCGAAATCAATGAAATCGTTTCCGGCAATCTCTGCAACCTCACCGGAGACCTCAGATTCGACGACTTCAAGACCAAAGGAAAGAACGAGGAAGGAGTCCTCCATCTGGCTGACGGACAGACACTTGTACCTAACGCAAAACTCAAGTCACAGTTCCTTTCAGGAGGCAGCCTCCACATAATGTTCAAGGGAAAGATACATGTCGATATGGGAGACTATATCCACGGCGACTATGAGTCAGACGGCTCACGCTCGACATGGATAAGTTCATATTTCATCGAGCAGGCACCTACATTCAAGATTACCGCCATAGGACCTGTGGAAATCACCACCATAACCTACAAGGCATCCAAAATGTAAAGAGACGAAACATGAAAAAGATAGCAGCATTGATACTGACATTCTGTGGCATCGGCACACTCGCAGGCGCAGCAGACAAGTCATCCGGCGGGACCGGTCCAGACTGGCAGAACGCTTCGGTCGTAGAACGGAACAGGATGCCGATGAGGGCGACATTCCACACGGACAACCCCGTCATGAGCCTCCACGGACTCTGGAAATTCAAGTGGTACGAGACCCCGGAGAGCAGGCTGACAACATTCTACAGCATTGACACTGAAGACAATGCGTGGGACACCATGCCCGTTCCCGGAATCTGGGAGGTCAACGGATACGGCGACCCGCTCTACGTCAACATAGGCTACTGCTGGAAAGGCCAGTTCGAAAACAATCCGCCTTTCGTCCCGACCGCGAAAAACCATGTGGGCCAATACAGGCAACATTTCACCATCCCGTCCGACTGGGCCGGCAAGCAAATCATAATGAACATCGGTTCCGCCACATCCAACATCCGCGTATGGGTCAACGGAAAAGAGGTCGGATACAGCCAGGACAGCAAGCTCGAAGCCAGATTCGACGTCACGAAATTCATCAGACCGGGCGAAGACAACCTCATCGCCTTCGAAATCTTCCGCTGGTGCGACGGAACCTACCTCGAAGATCAGGACTTCTGGAAACTGACCGGAATCGCCCGCGAAACTTACCTCACCGCGCGCGACCGCAGCCACATCGAGGACATTCAGGTCAATGCCGATGCAGACGGCACCTTCACATGGAAAGTCCTGACAACCAAGACTGTACGTAAGGTCAATGTCAGCCTTCCGGAACTCGGATACAACGTCAGCCTCACGAAACCGACCTCGACCGAGGACGGGCTAAAGGTATTTGAAGGCACAGCGTCAATGCCGGAAGCCAGACTATGGTCCGCCGAAACTCCCAACCTCTATAAGGTCAATGTCAGTGTTTCCGACGGGCAGAAAACCTGCGAGAACGCCTCTTTGAAAACAGGATTCAGAACGGTGAAAATCGACGGCAAGCTCCTCTATGTGAACGGCCAGCCGATTCTGATAAAAGGAGTGAACCGCCACGAGATGAACCCTTACGGCGCCTACAGCATTTCCAAGGCAGATATGCGCCGCGACCTCAAGATAATGAAAGAGCTGAATATCAATACAGTACGGACCTGTCACTATCCGGACGACCCGTATTGGTATGAACTCTGCGACGAATACGGCCTCTATGTCATAGACGAGGCCAACAACGAGGCCCACGGCCTTGGCTACGGAGAAGGCACCATCGCCAAGAACCCTCTGTACAACAAGGAGATAACCAACCGTGTAGAGAGAATGATGAGACGCGACCGCAACCATCCGTCAGTCATCATCTGGAGTCTCGGAAACGAGGCCGGCAACGGAAAGAACTTCTATGACGCCTACGACTTCGCCAAAGCCTTCGACACCACCCGCCCTGTACAGTACGAGCAGGGACAGGGCGGAGCGAACAGGGACCGCAATTCCGACATCTTCACCCCGATGTACATCCGCTATGCCAATGCCGAGAAGTATATCAATGAAAACCAGGACCGTCCGTTCATAATGTGCGAATACGCGCACGCGATGGGCAACTCCATGGGAGGCTTCAAGGAATATTGGGACCTTATCCGCAAATATCCTACGTTCCAGGGCGGCTGCATCTGGGATTTCGTAGATCAGGCGCTTTACAAGCCGGCGGACGCAGAGAAATACGGCTCTGACCACATTTTCGCGTTCGGAGGCGACTACAATGACGAGGACCCGAGCGACGCATCCTTCATGTGCAACGGTCTCATTTCCACAGAGCGCGAATGGCACCGTCACGCATACGAGGTCCGCTATCAGCACCGCTCCATACACGCATGGGCAAGCAAGGAAGAGGCAGCAGAGGGCAAGATCCACATTTTCAATGAATATTTCTTCATCCCTCTCGACAGGTTCTCCCTCGACTGGGAACTGATGCGCAACGGAACAGCCATCAAAAGGGGCTGTGTCAATGCCATTGAACTTCATCCTCAGGACTCAGCTGTCATTGACCTCGGCTACAGCATTGACAAAACTCTGGCAGAAGGTTCCGACATTTACCTGAATCTCAGTTTCAGGCTGAACCGGGAGGACGGAATCCTGCCGGCAGGAACCGAACTTTCGTATGAGCAGATTGCCATTGCCGAGAACTGGAACTGTTCTGAGAATCAGGGTGATACAAAGCTGACAGGTCTTCCTTTCGAAGTCAAATTCGACAAGCGCACAGGGGCATTGACAAAGTACTCTGTGTTCGGCAGGAATCTGATTTCTGAGCCGATTCTTCCGTGCTTTGGGCGCGCAGTCACCGACAATGACGAAGGTATGCTGGTGGATTTGTCTTTCGACAAGGAGGCGCGCCGCATGTTCGACACGTGGAGAACGCCGGCATTAGAGGCGGAGTCAATGTCAGACGAGATGGACGGGGATGTACGAGTCGTTACGGTCCACTACAGGCCGATAGAGGATTACCTCAGGCCGGTATTGACATATAGCATTGACAATCATGGTGTTATAAAGTCAGAACTTTCGCTGGAGGATGCCGGCAGGCTGAAAGAGGCTCCGCATTTCTTCAGGGTCGGAGTCGAGTTTGCGATGCCTGGTGAGTACTCTGTCATTGACTTTTACAGTGAAGGTCCTTTCGACAGTTATTGCGACCGCAGGAGTTCGGCGCTGATGGGGCATTATACCCAAAGTGTGAGCGAGCAGTACGATTTCAGCATGGTCCGTCCGCAGGAGTGCGGCACGCATTGCGGCCTCAAATGGTTCAGCATCATCGACAAAAACGGCAATGGTATCCGCATAACTTCTTCTGCGCCAGAGTTTTCCGCATCAGCCCTGCCGGTATCGCGAAAGATGCTCGACCGCAATCCGGAGTTCAAGCATTCTCTGGAACTGAAGAAGGTGGCGCATGAGGCGGACCGCACAAATGGCCAGACCTACGTCAACATTGACCTCAAGCAGATGGGCCTCGGCTGCGTCTCCTCTTTCGGCGACCACCCGCTCCCGACCTACCTGATTCCAGCCGACAATTATTCATTCGAAATAACAATAGCACCGATATGGGAAGAATAAATAAGATAATTTCAATGATGCTGGGGGCGGCGATGACTCTTGCCGCGGCGGGAGGATGCTCCAGCGAAGACACAAAAACGGAAACAGCCGCGCTTTTGTCACCTGACAAGAATCTGGAGATGAGATTCAGCATGTCAGATAACGGAACACCTTATTATTCATTGGATTACAAAGGAAAGCACATTGTCTTGGACAGCCGGTTGGGATTCCTGCTGAGGGGGGATCTGAACGTGTCTGAGGTGAAGGTTCAGGGCGACAAAATCGACAAAGTGGACAAGCATCCCCAGATAGATTTCTACAGGGATTTCGAAGTTGCCGACGTGAAAACCGACAGTCTGGACTACACCTGGGCACCGGTCTGGGGAGAAGAAGACTCCATCAGATGCCACTATAACGAATTGACAATCAGCCTCAAGCACAAACCGACCGGAAGAGACATGGCCATCAGGTTCAGGCTTTTCAATGATGGTCTCGGCTTCCGCTACGAGTTCGGTCCAATGGCTTGGCCGGAGTATTTCATCATCAATGATGAGCTGACGGAATTCGCTATGGCTGAAGACTATACGGCCTTCTGGATTCCGGGGGACTTCGATACGCAGGAATACGAATACACACGCTCCCGCATCTCCGAAATCCCGTCATTGGTGGCGGATCAGCTGCTTCCGAACCCGTGGCATTTCCCGTATTCTGTCAATGCAGTGCAGACTTCGCTCCAGATGAAGTCGGATGACGGTGTCTATGTCAATCTTCATGAGGCCGCACTTGTGGATTATTCCTGCATGAACCTGGAACTCGAGCCGGGGACATTGACCTTCAAAGCGTCTCTCGTTCCGGACGCGACCGGCGGCAAAGGCACTATCCAGACTCCGGCCAAGTCCCCGTGGAGGACGATTCAGGTGACTGACGACGCCTGCAGGCAGCTGGAGTCAAGGCTCGTACTGAATCTCAATGAACCTTGCGCCCTGGACGACGTTTCCTGGATTCATCCTGTAAAATATATCGGTGTCTGGTGGGAAATGATCAGCGGAAAGGGGTCCTGGTCTTACACCGGAGATGTCCGCCCGGTGGATATCAACACCGTGGACTACAGCAAGTTGCCTCACTCGCCAAAGCACGGCGCCAACACAGAGAATGTGCGCAGATACATTGACTTTGCCGCTGAGCACGGCTTCGGTGAGGTTCTGGTAGAGGGCTGGAATATCGGCTGGGAGGACTGGGAGAGTTTCTCGAAGAACGATGTTTTCGATTTTGTGACGCCTTATCCTGATTTCGATATTGCAGGTCTCAACGAATATGCCCACTCCAAAGGCGTGCGTCTTATGATGCATCATGAAACATCCTCATCCATAAGGAATTACGAGCGTCACATGGATGCCGCCTACGACCTTATGAATAAGTATGGCTATGACGCGGTCAAGTCCGGTTACGTGGGCCAGATTTTCCCTCGCGGCGAGCATCACTATGGCCAGTACATGAACAATCATTACCAGTATGCCATCCGCAAGGCGGCCGAGCATCATATCATGGTCAATGCGCATGAGGCTGTCCGTCCGACGGGCCTGTGCCGCACCTACCCGAACATGATAGGCAACGAATCCGCCAAAGGAACTGAATATCAGGCTTTTGGAGGTCTCCACCCTCAGCACGTCACGATTCTTCCGTTCACTCGTCTGAACGGCGGTCCGATGGATTATACCCCAGGAGTCTTCGTGATGGATATGAAGGAAAATTGCCCGACCAACAAGTCTCATGTCAATGCTACAATCTGCAATCAGCTGGCGCTCTACATTACGATGTATTCGCCACTCCAGATGGCTGCCGATTTCCCGGAGCACTACATGAAATACGCCGATGCGTTCCAGTTCATAAAGGACGTGGCAGTCGATTGGCGCAAGTCCAAGTATCTCTTCGCAGAACCTGGTGATTATCTGATAGTTGCGCGCCAGGCCAAGGATTCAGGTCAATGGTTTGTAGGCGGTGTCACCGATGAGCTCTCCCGTTCGTTCGAAGTGCCGATGTCGTTCCTGGATGCCGGAGAGAATTATGAAGTGACACTCTACGCCGATTCAGAAGACGCTGACTATAAGACGAATCCGCAGTCATATGTAATATCGAAGATCAGTGTGACGAGCGAGTCCGTAGTGCCGGTAAGAATGGCTCCTGGCGGCGGATTTGCAATGTCCGTAAGGAAGATGTGAAAATCCACAGATGCGCACGGGCCTGTCCGTGACTGTCATTCGGAACGGCAATGGATAGTCTTAACTTATAAGTTAAGATATTTTATAGATTATTCTTTGCAATTCAGACAATTAAACCTATCTTTGCGGCAAAGAATAAAAGATGAAAGACATTGAATTTATACCATTTCTCTTGACAGAAAAAGCCGATATCTTCTCGATATGACTTGACGGAAATGAGAAAACGGAGACAGAAGAATTTTTAATAGAGTTCAAAGACACGCAATCGATACCACTCAGAAATGACTTGAATTCAATTTTAACATCAATCAATGGCATTGGCAAAGAAGGCGTACTAGAGTCATTTTTCCGCCCGGAAGGGAAATTCTCAGATAGAGTATGTGCAATTCCGTTGCTGACATATCCGAGAAAACCTTCCGACAACTGCGGCTCATTACGTCTATATTGCATAAGAATGACGGATTCACTACTCATACTTGGAGGTGGTGGAGAGAAGAAAACAATAGTTTATGAAGATGATCCGATTCTTTTAGAAGCGTAAAGACACTTCAGTCAATCGACAAGGTTTTGACAGACATGGAAGCCAATGGAGTCGATATTGCAACTGCTATTTATAATTTGACGATTAAGATTCACTGATATGGAAAAAGGCAATTATGTCAATCCGCTTTTCGCAGAAATGCTAAATGCTGTACCGGAGGAAGTCAAACGCGAAAGCGAGCGTTCATTCGAGATAGCCGGAAGGATACGGGAGATTCTTCAACGCAAAAGATGGAGCCAAGCTGATTTCGCAAAAGCCGCAGGAAGGAAAGAGGCGGAAATATCCAAGTGGATGAGCGGCACTCACAACTTCACCATCCGCACAATCGCAATCATTGAGACCGTGCTCAGAGAAGATGTGATTTCTGTCAAAAGATACCCTCGCCGTGTCAATGGATATGGGACGTCAAATTCCGACCGGACATCTATTCTGAACGACGGAGACAAGCTACCATTCCATGGCGCCACCGACACTCCCACGTCGTAAGCGTCTCCGCGGTTACGTATTGCAACATAAACCCCGAAAGCTATTTGCCTA
>OLGE01000220.1_pt1 | contig 70900 bp, 55 predicted proteins | sample 1605151 | NCBI WGS metagenome assembly OLGE01 (sample SAMEA3888912, study PRJEB22519) | human gut metagenome | biome: human gut; feature: human-associated habitat; material: faeces | place: Denmark | collected 2010
CATACCACAAAGGTAACAAGACTAATTTTATCAACCTACTTTTTACGTTGACCCCGAACGGGCCGGCTCAACGTATTATCCTATGAAACGCAATTTGCCCAGAAAAGCATGACATTTTCCGGACAAATTGCTGAATGATATTTCTCTAGGCGAGGTTACTCGTATCCGACTTTTCCTTTAGCCTGGAAACCTCTTCTGCTGAGAGCCCTGTGGCCAGCGCGATAATCTCGCAAGATGCTCCAACTCGTATAAGATTCATCGCGATTTTCAAGCGCTCCTCTCCTCGCCCCTCCTCACGCGCATACTCAATCTGATTGTATGTGTCCCGTTCCGTATTCATGGCCTTAATGTAATTGGTTCTGTCCTTGTCGTCAAGCTGGGCTAGCTCCGCAACATCAAAAAGCTTCGTGAATATCCTGTCCCTCAGTCTCTCAGGGCGTCCCAGCAAGTTTGACATGTTCTTCAGAAGATACAGCCACTTGTCCAAGTCCGTCTCAAGTTCATCCTCACCCTTGTCGAACTTCTCCACCTCCACGAAGACGAACTCCAATTTGTCCGTCATCAGCTTTTTCGAAGTCGCCTCCAGCAGACGGTACCGGTGCTCCGTCATCTCGTCATCCTCATACTTGAAATTCAGGATTCCCAGGAAGAATACCCCGTCCAGACTGAAGTCCCACGGCCTGTTCCCCCTTGCCTCTTCGGCCAATGCCTTCTTTCCCTGTTTCATTATCGGGAATGAAGTGTAGAACAGGGCCCTCTCGAAGAAGTGCTTCTGATACCCGCGCTGCATCTCCACAAGAAACGTCTTTCCGTCCTCTGTTCTGCACAGCACGTCGAAGATTGCCTTCCTGTCGTCCTCCATGATTCCCAACTGCTCCGTCGGAACGTATGTGATGTCCGATATTGCGTACTGCGGGAAAATCACCTTGAGGAATTCGATGAGAATGTCCTTGTTGACTTCCGTTCCGAAAATCTTTTTGAAGCTCCAGTCGACCATCAGGTCGATGTACTTGCCCTCGCTTCCAACCTTGACTAATTCTGTCATAAAAATAAGTATTTATTCTATTAAAACAAAGTGTTGACGTTGACATCGGCTGTCATGAACCGGCTGTCCGTGCGTCAATCAAGGTTGCAATACTATATAAAATTTTCGCGCAAAATCCGAAAATGTGGCGAAATGCCCCGAAAATGGCAGGTGGTTTCAAAAGATTTTTATGATTCTTAAATTTTAATGTTGATTTTTAAATCTTTATGTCCTCAAAAACCACTTCATTTATACTTTTGAAATCACAAGAATGTAGGACATTTTATGCCGGCAGGGGCCATCGGAGCGGTACGCCCCGTTGGGGCTATCCTTCCCACCGCTACCGCGGCGGGCCCCATTCTCACGAAGCCGCGGACGGCTACGCCGCTCCGAAGGCCCCTGCCGGCCAATCATGTTTGGATGGCGAATAATTCAATGCCTGGCCACGCCAATATGACTATGCTAGTATCGTATTCCTATGAAAAAGCCAACACCACAAGGCGACGAAATGTGATACGCATTTAATCCGAAGACCAAGCCGAATTTCTTCACTACCGAAACGTCGAATCCCATTTTCAGCAGAAGATGTGGATTGAGCACATAGTCCTCATTCGGGAAGATAGGTTTGTCAAACCAGGTGACACCGGCCTCGGCGCCCAACAAAAAACCATGTCTCCGATTTCGCTTGAACTGGAAATTTCTCACATAATCGACAAATATCGGAAAGGAATTAAGAACACCATTGGTTACCGGATAGTTCGGACGCAAATCAGCATTATATCCTAACTGCCAACTCACACCACACCCAAGTCCCAAATATCTTTTCGGATTAAACCTATATCCCAGAGATGCAGTCAGCCTTTTGGATTTCACCCATAGTGACTCATCGCGACTAAATGTGACGGAGGACTGAAAACCATGGAAATCCTTCCCGTTACAGGCCATAGAAAACAGACACAGGAGGACTGTAATACTGATTATCTTGACTTTTAAGAATGTATCCATATTGCTTCTGATTCAAAATCATTTACTGAGCACGACAAGGCCACCGTCATCAGTAATAAGTTGATAAAGAAAGTTCTTTTCATATGCAAAATAGTTATTGGTCTGGCCTCAAGATAGGCAAAATAATTTACAAAAGAAACGTTTTATAATTATGGCGCTAAAAAACGCAATGATGAGCTGGTAATTGGCATTGACCTGAACAGATAAATGGCAAATGATACCGCGTCAAATTACGATGTCTCTCGAAAAACGGAACCTCGCTTGCAAGACAAACAACACGAAACCGCGGAGTTGTTTACGTCATCGGAAGAAAGCCCTTAGTTTTCGATCCTCTTGGCAACCTCAATTCGGCGTTACGTATTAATTATCAGAAGGTTAGCCGGTTAAACGAGAGCCAAGAGGTAGCATCGAAATGGGGTCTTGGCAGGAGCGCTTAGCTCCATACCAGCATGTAACATATTGGCATACAACATATTATAGCAGCAAGACCAAAATTAACATATGTCAAGAGGGTCGAAAACAAAGTACCGAAAGACAGCATGGACAGCGGTCTGGGCACGCCACTGAAGTGCTCGAAACAGATCCCGGAAAACACGTGGTTTGAAGAAAACTACGCACAGAATGTGTCGGGATGAAATAATCAGACCTTTCCGAATACATCTGTCCTGCTATCTGAAACTGCGAAATAAGATTGCGGAGAGAACATGCCGGATGGCGCCACATTATTACTCGTTAACTGGTTGATATTTAGCAAGATATGTATTTTAGTGTGGATGATCCGCAAAAAAATAGGCGATAATCCACACTGAGAATCAAATAGCATTGGTGATCAATGCGTTACAAAATTGACTGTGGCATCGTCCCGCCCAACGACCGGCCAGAACTCATCAATGTACTTCACTAAGTAAGCGTTAAAAAATAAGTTGGTAAAGATTTGTAAAGGATTTTCGAGGGTAAATTCCTTTTCGAAGAAGGAGTGTACTGGACGTACGCGACTGATGAGGCAGAAATTTAGACCGAAAAGACTCGCAAAGATTACGAAGTTATTTTTTAAGGATTACTAAGTAACGTGAAAAAATAACCTGCCTCAGATTAGGAGAAGATTTTAGAGGATAGATCTATTTTCGAAGAAGGAGTGTGCCGGTGGCACATGACTGATGAGAAAACAGATATAGACCGAAAAGATTCCTTAAGATGAGGCAGGTTATTTTTTGAAGGTTACTATAATTATGGCGCATAAAAAAAACGCAATGATGAGATATTGACATTGACACCGGCGGTCGTGAACCGGCCGTCTGTGCGTCAATCAAGGTCTCAATACTATATAAAATTTTCGCGCAAAACCAGAAAATGGGGCGAAATGCTCCGAAACAGGCGGGTGGTTTCAGAAGTTTTTTAACGCTTACTAAACGAAAATTTACTGAATGAAACGCAAAATCTACGGACGAACTACATCCAATGGCACCTCCTTGAGGTATATATACAGAAAAAGGTCCAGTGCTTTTCCCAAAGGACTGGACCCCTATATAAAACGAACTTAACAAATAGACATAAAAACCTTTTATTGTCTGATGCAAAGGTAGTAATATAAAACGTTATTACAAATTTTTTCGTTAAAATTTTCAATATTTTTTGCGAGAATCTAATAAATCAATGCTGCAAAACGTTTTATTTCTTACGATTTCATTGTCAAGTTCCACCTAAAGTTCCACCTGAAGCTCCAACAAACGGCCATCCTACTCGACCACATTTCCGGAATAGGAAGTCGGGAACTCTCCGAAATTCAGAGAAATAGAAAGAGCCTTGTCTGACATCTTTCCGCTCAGCCCGGTAACAGTATATTTCGGATAAGGCTGCATCATAGTAATTGGCACAATCCCGTCACCGCTCAGCAGAAGACTTCCGTCAGCCTCTCTCGAATACTTCACATCCGGAACCGTAACATCCAGAGACACAGGCATCTGCGGAACAAATTTCACCTTGTGGAACACCAAAGTAAGCACTCCATCTTTGTCAATGTCAGCATTGACCTCAACACCTTCGGTAACATTGTCCTTGCCTCCTGCGACAACATTGAGGCTTCCCGAATAGACAGAAGAACGCGGCGCCTCCTTCTCTTCATTGACATTACTCTTCGAACATCCTGCGACCGCGAGCAACATTGACGCAATCAAAATCAACTTTTTACACATAATATTTTTAGTTTAAAATTAATCTAAGTAATCCTTAAAAAATAACGCTTATTAAAACTCCACAGACACGCCTCCCCTGAATCGCCTCGGCTTCCCTGTCTGGAAAAACGAATTCCCCACCGACTTGAAGTAGAACGTGCAATAATCAGTATCTGAAAGGTTCTCCCCAGCCACGAACAAATCGAACCACTTGAACGAAAAACGGAGATCGCCACCTATCAATATATATGGACTTTGTTTCAGGTCACCGGCCTCATTCCAGGTCAGTTCCCCGCTCCGCAACACATCCGCGGAAACACTGATGGAACGCAAAACATCGGAACGGAGACTGAAACTATAACCTACACGAGCATACAAAGACGAAGACGGAGAATAAGGAATCCTGTTGCCTGAATAATCATTCCTGCCGTCATCATACGAAACGAAACGCGCATCCATAAACGAAGCCGACGCATTGACACTCAGGCCTTTCCACCTCCACGCGACCTCACTCTCAACTCCCCTGCTACGCGACTCACCCGCATTGGCCATCATCCTGCCGGTCCCCTTGCCGTACGGGAAAACCGTAATCTGCTGATTCCGGCAATTGATATTGTAAGCCGTAACCGATGCCGCGAGAGAATGACCGTTCCGGGTCAATGACAGCCTGGCGCCAAGTTCATAGTCAATGCAAGTCTCCGGCTTATAAACAGTCGAAGCAGCATTGACCTCATTACCTGAATCCAGATAAATTCCGAGTTTGGACATGATACCGTTCATCATCGTGTTCTGGAGGATGTCAGAGAAAATCTGCGTATTGAAACCGCCCGACTTATAGCCGCGTGAAACCGAAGCCGTGAATTTCAATGACAGGCCTCTCTCCGCCATGCGACGCGTAGAGGCATCGAAAAGAGCCGACGCCTTAGGCAGGACCTCAAAATAGAAATTCGACTCATTCCCCTTATAATTAGCGGAATACGGGATATACTCCGACATCTTGCTCATCTTGAAATGAATGTCCGCCGCTGAATCATATCCCATAAAATCACCCTCATGGTCAAGACGAAGTCCGGCAGTCAGGAGCCACCTCCCCAAACGGAAATAAGACTCATGATAGGCAGCCACATTATAGTTCCAAACAGCGAAATTACTGGAAATCACGAACTTGTCTTCCAGAATTTCGAGCTTGCCGAACTCTGAAGGAATATGAGAATTGGCATTGTCCAGAATCAGCTGGCGGATTCCGTCCTGCAGAAATGTCACCGGCGCATCCATACCGTTATAACGGGCAAAGGCAAACACACCACTCTGACTGTCCCACCTCTGCCTGCGCACCTTCGGTCTAACCACAAATTCCTGTGTCACAGCCACTTGATTCTGCGTCTGGTTCAATGTAAACATGGACTTGGACGTAAAATCCTGGTCCAGATCCATGGAATCATGAAGAAGCTGGAGACTCGTCACAGAACTCAGATTTACAGCGCGCAAACTGGCATTGACACGGAACCCGTCCATCACGGAAATTCTCTTGTAAGCACTTCTGTCATTGTAATTTACAGGATTCAAATATCCCTGCTGAGAAGCCCCGTCACCAGCCGTCCAGAGCCTGTACGGATAACCGCCCTCATCGGTATAAGAAGCAGAAAGGATATTGTCAATGTCAATGTTGCCCCTGCTCTTCACATACCTGAACCGCAAGGCTACATTATCAGAAACACCACAGTTTCTGCCCGAAAAATCATTGACATAAAACCCGTCGGAATGCGAATACATCACAGCCGCGCCGACATTGCGCCTATATATGGAAGCATTGGCCCTCAACGAGTTGGCGCTTCCATACTCGACAGCACCGCGGACACCCTGCCACACTGCCGGAGACAACGTCTCGACAGAGAGGACACCCAGCATTGAATTCCGTCCGTACAACGTCCCCTGCGGCCCCCTGAAAATGTCGGCCCGTCGGATATCCAGAAACGAAAAATCATAATTATTCTTGTCAATGACAGGAATATCGTCGATGTAAAGTCCGATGACAGGATTTTCCATACGCGACCCGATACCTCTCATATATATAGTGGAAGTCATCGACGAGCCGTAGTCCGGAATAATCAGTCCAGGAACGATGCCGGCCAGATTCTTCGGAGAGCCGATCCGCGCAGCGCCGAAATCCTTCATCGTGAAAGTCGTCACCGGAATCGCCTGCTCGGTTTCGGTCAATGCCATTTTTACCGAGGAGGTCACAACGGATTCTGTCAATGTATCTTTACGAACCGGGGAGGTTTCTTCTGATACCGGTCCCGCCAAGGCAGAAACCGAAAGAAGTGTCAATGTCGCTATATTGTATATCATTTTCGTCCGTCTTATTTTCGGCCTGCAAAATTAGCGGACAGAGACGGGGTTAAGGTTGCACAATAACGGCATTGACAAGGACTATTTATTCAATTTTAGCTATTTATTTCGCCAATAATTTAGTAAGCATGAAAAAAATAAGTTGGTAAAGATTTGTGAAGGATTTTCGAGAATAGATTTCTTTTCGAAGAATGCAAGGCTCACGCACTTCTTTGTTTCGCACGTTACCCTCTTACTAAATCCTATCCCCTGAACTCCGAGGGGCTGACACCTGTAACCTTGCGGAAAAAACGGGAGAAATAGGAAGCTTCGGAAAAACCGAGACGTTCGGCAATCTCGGACATTGACATTGACCTGTCAAGAAGAAGTTCGCGCGCAAGCGAAACACGCGCATTGTCGATCCAGACACTCGCGCTTCTGCCGGTCTCGGCCTTGACTGCACGGTTCAGGTGGTTGGGCGACACGCCGAGAGCCGACGCGTAGCCAGCAACACCGGTAAACGGAACTGATCTGTCAAACACGCGCTCCAGATAAGAGTTGCACAGCTTGGAAGACGCTGAACCGCCAGCCTCGGGCACAATCAGGTCGAACTGGCAAAGCAGGACATCCAGAAGAGACTGGACCATGGACAAGGCAGAGGAAAAACGCATGAGACGAATCATCAGTTCATCGAAGAAAACCTTGTCCAGAACAGGGACAGACAGGACGGATGGTGCAGTGAGACGGAGGACGCGATGCCCCGAATTGCGAAGAAGATCCTCTGAAAACGCGCCCATATAGCCCACAGTATCACGGAAATACTTCACACAATACCTGAGGCCAGGAGGAATCAGGAGGCAGTCTCCACCCGCAAGCAGATGCGGCTGGCCATCGATTTCAGTAAGCACCTCCCCTGAGAGAAGATAAAGATACGACCAGTCTTCCCGGACCAATGGCGGCATGGGATGAGCCGTCACATGACCGGCGGCATTGAGAGGGCGTATGACAAAAGACGACATTATTCGTTACGGTACTGGGTCGGAGTCGTGCCGGTATGCGACTTGAAAAACTTGTAGAACACCGACTGGTTCGGGAAATTGAGCCTGCTGACGATCTCCTTGATGGACATGTCGGAATACTTGAGCAGGTTCTTCGCCTCGAGGACCACGAAGGCATCTATCCAGTCCGGAGCGGAACGCCCGCTGACAGTCTTGACCAGCTTGGAAAGATACTTCGGCGTAAGGCAGAGCTGCTGGGCATAGAATCCCATATTGCGCTCAGAAGTATGATAATCAGTGACAAGACGGAGGAACTGGTCATAAATATTCTTGGCTTTGGCAGACGGAGCGTGCGGCTTGTGCTCAGCATCGGAAAGGCGGCTGGTCCAGATGGAACCAAGGTAATAGGAAATGGATGAGACCAATGCTCCTACAGACTCTTTCTTGTTCTTTATGTCGCTGGCCAGAAGGTCGGAAGCGAGCTGGAGATACTGGCGGCAGACGCTCCTTTCATGGCTATCCAGGGAAATGCACGGATTGTCCATGAGAGCCACACTCTCATTGAACAGCCTGTTGAAATCGAAATGCACGCTGTTCATGAAAGTTTTGGACATCGCCACTATTATGAAGTGCATATTGTCCCGGTCTCCTTTATCGACACCTGACACCCTTATTATATTGCCCGGCACATTCAGCACAAGAGAATTCTCCGCTATGGAAAATGAATCCAGATTCACATCCAGTCTTATCTTTCCCTTCATGCAGAAAATCAGGATATATCCATCGAAACGAAACGGGTACTGGAAAACCCGCAGGTCCTTGTCATATTTCAGATCTGCTATAAGAAGGTCCTCTCCAAGTCCTTTTCCCGGCATTTCCGGAAAGAGATCCTTGAACTTCTTGATGCTTATATTGTGCAATACGTCTTGTTGTCCCATAATTCCACAAATATAGTTAAAAATTGCCAAAAATCGTTTTTTTCGACCAAAATATCAATCTTTACGCCAAACAACTCACAAAATCGGGCATTCTGGCAACTTTTTTGTATATTTGTCGTTTGTCATACCTAACAGAAAAAAGTTTATTAGAAATATGAACAACTTAAAACAAATGATTTGCGCAGCCGCAGCAGTGATTATGCTACCGCTGGGCATGACAGGTCAGGAAACCCTGACATTGGAGCAATGCAGGGACATGGCTATCCGGAACAACAAGGCTCTGGACCAGGCCAGGACCAAGGTCGAGATGGCCGGATACGACAGAAAAATCGCCAGGGCGAACTACTTCCCCAACATCAGCGCGACAGGCGCGTACATGTACAACCAGAAGAGCATAGCTCTCATCAATGACGAACTGTCTGACAAACTGACAGGTACCGGCGCTGCCATCCAGGGAAAGGTCAATGAAAAAGTGACATCCATTGTGGAGGCCATCAGCAAACTTCCGAACGGCTCGGAAATTCTTCAGAGCCAGCTGGCACAGACCATACTCGGCGCCCTGGGAAAAGGTGACATTACCTCAGCCATCACGAAGGTCGGCACCGAAATCGACGATCTCCTCCACCCGGACACACACAATCTGTTCGCAGGTGCAGTATCGCTGCAGCAGCCAGTCTTTATGGGAGGAAAGATTGTCAATGCCAACAGAATGGCAAAACTGGCAGAAGAGCTTTCAAGAGCCCAGTATGACAAAGAATATCAGGACCTGCTTACCACCGTCGACCAGGCCTACTGGCAGGTTGTCTCAGTTTCGAACAAGAAGAGACTCGCGGAAAACTTCGCAGACCTGCTCGAGAAAATGGAGCACGATGTAACCATTTCTGTCAATGAAGGTGTAGCCACCCAGTCTGACGCCCTTGCCATCAAGGTCAAGGCAAACGAGGCGAACATGATGAAGACCAAGGCCACCAACGGACTTATTCTTGCCAAGATGCTGCTCTGCAAGGAGATTGGCATTGACCTGAACTCTGACATCACATTGGCGGACGAAAGTCTCGACGCTGTTCCTACGCCGCAGATGAGTCCTGAAAAAGACATTGAACAGATTTATCAGGACCGTCCTGAGACAAGAAGTCTGGACCTCGCCGCTTCCATATATGAGAAGAAGATGAAGATGGCACGTGCAGACATGATGCCGAAAGTAGCATTGATGGCGAACTACATGATCACCAATCCTAACGTCTATAACGGATTCGAGAAGAAGTTCAGCGGCATGTTCAACGTCGGCGTGGCTGTAAATATTCCTATATTCCACGGATTCGAAGCATTGCAGAAAACCCGCAAGGCAAAGGCTGAGATGACCCTCTATACCAGCAGGTTAGATGAGGCCAAGGAACTTATCAATCTCCAGGTAACACAGCTCCGCAAACAGTTGGACGAGTCACTGGAGAAAGTCGAGATGGCCGAGAACAACCTCAAGAGCGCAGAGGAGAACCTCCGTACTGCATCAGTCGGCTTCGAGGCAGGTGTCATTACCACAAACATTGCCCTTGCCGCCCATACGGCATGGTTGCAGGCCCACTCGGAATACATTGACGCGGGTGTCGAGCTTCAGCTCACCAATGCAAACCTGCAGAAGGCAGAAGGAAATTACAAATCAGACTTGAACTAGTCACGACATAAGACATTGACAAAGTCAATAATTAACAGCTTAGAAAAATCATAAATCATGGAACAGAATAAAAAATCTTACAATCTTGTAATCGGCGTTGTGGCACTTCTTGCCATCATTCTGATGATCGCAATTATCGGATATTTCGTATCAAGACCTAAACCGCTGGTAATCCAGGGTGAGGCCGAGGCTACAGAATACAGGGTATCAGGAAAGGTTCCAGGAAGAATCGAGACACTTTTCGTAAAGGAAGGCGACATGGTCCACAAGGGAGACACCGTAGTCTTCATCGACTGCCCTGAAGTACGCGCAAAACTCGAGCAGGTTACCGCTCTGAAGAATGCAGCATCAGCCCAGCGGAACAAAGCCATCAACGGAGCACGTAAAGAGCAGATCGAAGGCGCATACGAGCTCTGGCAGAAAGCCATTGTAGGTGAGACGGTTATGAAGAAGTCTTACGACAGGATGAAGAGTCTCTACGACCAGAAAGTCGTTTCCGCACAGAAGTTCGACGAGGTCGAGGCTCAGTACAATGCAGCCGTTGCGACCACCAAAGCCGCAAAGAGCCAGTACGATATGGCTGTCAATGGCGCACGCGTAGAGGACAAAGCCGCTGCCGCAGCACTCGTTGACCAGGCAAACGGCGCACTGATGGAGGTCAATGCCGCTCTGGCGGAACTCTATCTCGTATCCCCTGCAAGCGGTATCATTTCCGCCACTTTCCCTAAGGTCGGAGAACTTGTAGGACAGGGCTCCCCTATCATGACAGTTACTGACCTCGATGACATGTGGTTCACTTTCAATGTACGTGAGGACTATCTGCATGGTCTCCAGCAGGGTGACAAGGTAACTGTAACCATCCCTGCCCTCGACGACAAGGAGTGCACCGCTACCGTAACATATATTGCTGTCCGTGAGTCATATGCGACATGGAAAGCGACTAAGGAAACCGGTATGTATGACGCCAAGACATTCGAAGTAAGGGCTACTCCTGACAGCAAGGTCGAAGGACTCCGTCCTGGCATGTCCGCTATCGTGAAGGATGCTAAACTTCTTAAGAAATAACGATTATGGGATTCTGGCATAACATAGGGGCGGTTGCCCGCCGAGAACTGAGGATAATGAGGAACAGACCGATTTATCTTCTCGGTTCCGTCGTGACAGTCGCGTTCTGCGCCATATTCTTCCTCACATTCCTCAAGCAGGGACTCCCGCACGACCTCCCTATCGGAGTCGTGGACATGGACAACTCATCATTGTCCAGGAACTTCGCCAGACAGCTGGATGCGACACAGCTCGGAAAGGTCATAAAATATGATACTTTCCAGGATGCCCGCGAAGACATGCAGAGCGGTAAAATTACAGCCATCTGCATGATTCCGAAGGGCATGTATGCTGATGTCCAGGCCAGCCGCCGCCCGACTTTCACATACTATCTGAACGGATTGTATTTCGTGGGAGGAGCTTTGTCATACAAGAACATTCTGACAATGATAAACCTTGCGGACGGAGCCGTGCAGCGCGAGGTGCTGAGGGCGAAGGGTGTCAATGAGGATGCAATCATGGGCAGGATACGTCCTGTCGATGTCGATGTCCATCAGATTGGAAACCAATATACCAACTATGGATATTACCTTACCAACATCTTCCTTCCGGGAGTGCTGGCATTGACAGTGGTTATCATTCTCATTTACTCGCTTGGCGCAGAGCTCAAATATGGCACATCCCGCCATCTTCTGAGCACGGCGGGAAGTTCGATTGTGACGGCATTGGCCGGAAAGCTGTTCGTCTATACGATTCTTTTCTCCGGTATCGGCCTGATACTCATATTGTTGATGTATGACTGGATGCACTTCCCGATAGCCGGCAGCATCTGGAACATGTTCCTTGCCATCATCCTTCTCATACTTGCGAGCGAAGGCGTGGCGATCTTCATCATCGGGCTGCTCCCGGTTCCGCGTCTCGCATTGAGTATCGGTGCGCTGTACAGCGTCCTGGCGTTTTCAATGTCAGGATTCACGCTGCCGGTGGAGACAATGCCGCCTTACATCCAGGGGCTTGCGGAAGCGTTCCCGCTCAGACATTACTTCTTGCTCTTCTCGAGGGAAGTCATATTCGGGACAGGTTTCGCCGGATGGTGGAAGGAAGTTGTCCACTTGCTGATATTCGTTCTCCTGCCTGTCGTTGTCATGTACAGGCTGAAGAGGGCCTACATCTATCAGAATTTCCCTAAAAAATAGAAGTCATCATGAGAAAAGATCATTATATTAAACTGTGGCTGAAGGACTTCTGGGGAATTTTCACTCATGAGTTGAAACTCATCTTCTCCGATTCAGGAGTTATGGTGATATTCTTCCTTGCCGGTCTCGCCTACCCGATTCTGTACAACCTCATGTATCTGAACGGTGTCCTAAGCGAGACTCCTATCGCCGTAGTGGACTATGCGAATTGTTCGGACAGCCGCCGCTTCATCAGAGAGGTGGATGCCACGAGAGAGTGCACCGTCAAATACCGTTGTGTCAATACCGATGAGGCCCAGACACTTATGAAGGACGGCAAAATCAGGGGCTATCTCTACTTCCCTTCAGATTTCGGAGAGAAGCTTGCCAGAATGGAGACAGCGACATTGTCAGCATACGCGGACATGAGCAGTTTCCTCTACTACAAGAATATTCTGCTGGCTGCCAATCAGGTGATGCTCAAGGAAGTGGGCAGCATCCAGATGGAGCGTTACGCCGCAGCGGGATTTACAGGGATACAGGCGGAATCATTGATCCAGGCCATTCCTTACGAGGAGAACAACCCTTACAACAGGGCGTTCTCGTACTCGCTGTTCCTGCTTTCCGCAATTCTTCTGGTAATCGTGCAGCAGACCCTATTTTACGGTATGTCAATGCTGGTGGGTACGGCCCGTGAGGAGAACCGCAGTTTCGCTTCGCTGCCAGACAAGCTTGAAGGCCACGGAGTAGGCCGTGTCGTTCTCGGACGTGGTGCGGCTTACTGGCTGATATACATGGGAATATCCATCTATATCGCTTGCATTATCCCGGCGATGTTCGGCATCCCGCAGAGGGGCGAGTTCTGGGAAATCATTCTTCTGCTTCTGTTCTTCGTGACAGACTGCGTCATGTTCTCCATGACATGGAGTTCATTGATTACCAGAAGGGAGTCAGTGTTCCTGCTCTTCCTCGCAATGTCTCCTGTCTGCCTGTTCCTTACAGGATTCTCATGGCCGACCACAGCATTCCCCGAGTTCTGGAAATGGTTCTCATACATTTTCCCTACGACTTTCGGATGCCAGGCTTTCATAAACCTCAATACTGCAGGTGGTGACTTGGGCACAGCCCACGACCAGATGGTTGCGCTGACCATTCAGACTATCGTCTATTTCGCCCTCGCATGTATCGCTGTCTATGCAGAGAACTGGTACCTCCACCACAAGGAAGTCCTTCAGGAAAAGAAGCGTGAACTGGCTGCCAAAGCCGGTGTGGACCTCGACGAAGACAGACGTATCATAGCAGGCGACGACGGAGAATAACGACGCAAGGGGAAAAGCATGTGTTCAGGATTGCGTTCATTTTTTGTAAGCATCTCCGCTAACAATAGTCCGGCCAAGGTTGCATGTTGGCCGGACTATTGTTTTCTGCAAGCGTCTCTGCAGGAGCTTTCGTATTGCTTTGAGGGCCGAGGGGTAGGTAAGCATCTCCGGAGTTAAGCCGGTTGTCGGGACGGCGCCACATTGGTTTTTGCAATAATTTGATTCATAGGTAGTTGTGAAATTCGGTGTGGATTAGTGGCCAAAAAATCTTCGGTAATCCACGCTTAAAATAAATGATATTTGATTATCAATGTGTTACAGAGGAGGCCGTGGCGTCGTCCCGACTGCTGGAATTCGTCCCGGCCGGATGATTGTAAAATTCCGCGTGTGGCCACGCGACATGGCCAATCAGATGTGCCTGTGGCACATTGTTATGGCAGAACCACTACATAAAAGGCTCCCTCTGCCACGTCAAATATCACTGGGGCATTTGTCAATGTCATACAGGCGTGGCCAATCACGGAAATCTATGGCATATCAGGGTAGCATTGGCTTAACACAGCATCGTTTATCGTCAGGTGATGCAGTACGGCGGAGCTCACTCCGCTGCGCTCCGTTCGGCCCTCCTACCGTATCCTGCGTCCTCGCTCCCACGAGAACTTGTCTCCGGCAGGCACCTCCCACTTCCCGAGGCCGTGGGTTGGCCACGTCCGCCGTACCGCACCACCTGACAGACAACATGGCGATGAAAGCCTTCATCTTTGAAAAATGAGGGAAGTTTACTTTTGGCCGATTATATCTCACAAATCAGTTTGCCATGAGCATGAATTCAAGGCGACGTCTAAAATATCGCCAGATTCCAATAAAGTATTGTCAATATGGATATAAAATTATTAAAAAGGAGTAATTTTCAGCGTGGACTATTGTTTTTTTTGAAACGTTTTGTAAATTGCCAACGGCTAAACTGGCAAATGTTATGAACAACTTAAATATTAATCCTCAGAACAAAACTTTATGAAAAGGAACTCAACCTACGGATTACTATGCATCGCCATGTCCTGCACATTGCAGGAACATTCGCCAACGGAACCGTCTTCTGAAGATGTTCCATTGACATTGAAGTCATTACTGGCGCCAACCACCAGGTCAGCCGTTGGAGAAACGCTCTGAAATCCATTGATTATTAATCTAATAAGACAGAATTGTTATGAAAAAGTTATTAGCGCTATTCGTGACGTCACTAATCGTATTGACATCAATGTCCGATTGTAAAAAAGATATAGATTCGGTTCTAAAAGGTACTGAGGAGGATATTTTAATCTCTGTGGATGTTAATGGTCGGCCGCACGAGACAACAAAATTTATAATAAATGGCTTGTTTCTTAGAACACATTACAAATTATTATACATAAAACATGATGAGACGGCAGATTCTATTGGCTATGAACTATTTGATACTCCAAAATATTGTGGGAAAGAAGAGTGGGATGACTCTTTCCCTGTTTCTTTCAGCATCATAATTAATCTACGTGGGGAATTATCATTCGGAAAATGGTATGAATTGGATCTGGTCAATTCATTTTTCGGAGGAGAATATGGCAAGAGATACGAGATAACAGACGGCAAGATGAGAATTACCGAAAAGAGGACTGAACCGAAAAACAATATTGATTATTACTATGGCGAGTTCTGGTTCAATGCAGTCAATGAAGAAGACGAGAATGATGTCATAGTTGCCAAGAATGGTCGTTTCGAAAAACTCAGACTTGGGCGTTAGAAAGCGTCGTCTCCGCGGCTTCCAAAAGTAAGCGGATTGGGGGCCGCCGAGGACAGACGCATCATAGCAGGCGACGATGCCGGAGAATAACTGCAATTTTGAAAAAGTTTAAATGCAATTGCATTGACATTGATATATTTTTCATATCTTGCGAGCATTGATAACTACACAATATGATGAAAAAAGTACTCAAGACAATTGCGGCAGTTACCTTTGCCGTGCTGACAGCAGCAGTTCTGCCGTCATGTGACAAGAATTCCGGAGACGGACCGGCCGAAAAGCCGGGAACGCCTGGAGAAGAAGAGAAACCAAGTGAGCAGGTATGCACATTTGAGATAACTCTGGAAAATCTCGAGCCTACCGGAGTTGATATGAGCGTCAGGCCATCCATTCAGGGGACTACTTACTATTTCGACATTCTCGGGAAAGAAGCGTACAGCCATCTGACCGATTCAGGACTACAGACTTACTTCGACGGAGAGGTCAAGCGCCGTATGGAGGCATATGATATTTCCAAAGGGGAAGTTCTGAAAAAGCTAATCTCAACTACTCCTGAGACCATCCGCTTCAGCAAACTCAGTCCTGCGACCGACTATTATGCAATAGCTTTCGGCGTGAAGGAAGACGGGACGGTTTCGACTGAACTGACATTGAAAGAGTTTTCAACTCCTGCGGTCAATCCTTCCGGGAACGTGCTCGACATCACGATTGGTACTATCGCGAACAACGGCGCTGACTACAAGGTAGTCCCAAGTGTCATGGAAGACCCGTATCTAGTAGATGCATGGCCAAAGTCTCTGGTGGATGAGCTTGGCGACGGAGAAACCATGAGATATTTCATCGAATACAACGCATTCCTCATTCCGACGATGACTGCGAAAGGAATATTCGAGTATGAGAATGAGGCAGTTCTTCAGCCTGGCCGCGACTATTATGTGATAGCGTTTGGCTACTCTGACGGAGAGCCTACCACAAAGCTCTACAAGAAAGAGTTCCGTACCATCGGAGGTGACCCGGAAAAATGCTCATTCCAGTATTCATACGTCAGCAAGGCTCCTACAAGGGTGAAAATCAGAGTAACTCCTTCCGACAAGCAGGTTGTCTATATGTGGGATGTCATTGATATGAAGACTTTCAATGAGTTCAAGCAGACCCACAAGACAGATGAGGCGACTCTTGAATATATCCTCAACGGAGTCATCGAGCAGTCAATGGTTGCCAATGGCTACAAGAGGCAGCAGGCTATCGAGGACCTCGGACGTTGGAGCGGCTTTACGACTTCAGACCCTGAGGGCTACGATGAGGAAAACATCACAGGTCTGACTGCCGGTGTGGAATACATCGTATGGTCAGTAGCCGTGGATGCCTGGGGCAAGCCTCAGGGCAAGTTCTACACGGACACCGTCACGACACCTACAGAATAACATTGAGAATCAGCCATTTGAACAGATGGCAATAAAGTAAGCGTTTCCGACAACATGGGCATCGGGGACGCTTACTTTATTGTGTAAGCGTCTCCGGGGTTACGTATTGAAACATGAACCCCGAAAGCTGTTTTTCTAACTTTCGTGATTCGTTTTACTTATTTACTCTGCTTTTGAGGTGCGATAGCTTGGGCCTGGGCTCGGCAAGCGTCTCCTGAGTTAAGCCGGTTGTCGGGACGGCGCCACATTAGTTTTTGCAATAGTCTGATTCATAGATAGTTGTGAAATTCGGTGTGGATTAATGGTCAAAAAATCATCGGAAATCCACGCTCAAAATAAATGGTACTTGATTATCAATGTGTTACAGAGGAGGCCGTGGCGTCGTCCCGACTGATGAAAGCACGTCAATACGTAACTGCGTAGATGCTTATGATGGGATTCGTCCCGGTCAGATGATTGTAAAATTCCGCGTGTGGCCACGCTACATGGTCACTCAGATGTGCCTGTGGCATATTGGTGTGGCAGAACCACTACATAAAAGGCACCCTCTGCCACGTCAGATAGACCTGGAGCATTTGTCAATGTCATACAGGCGTGGACAACCACGGAAATCTATGCGGATGGCCATGTCGCGTGGCCAACCGCGGAAATCCCTGACATGTCAGGGAAGCATTTGCCGATCACAGCATCGTTTGTCGTCAGGTGGTGCAGTACGGCGGAACTCACTCCGCTGCGCTACGTTCGGCCCTCCTACCGTTTCCTGCGTCCTCGCTCCCGCGAGAACTTGTCTCCGGCAGGCACCTCCCACTTCCCGAGGCCGTGGGTTGGCCACGTCCGCCGTACCGCACCACCTGACAGACGACATGCAGGTTAAGGCCATCTTCCTTGGAAAACGGTGTAAGAAAACGTCATTTTTTTCACCGTTTCAGAAAATTCAAACAAACGGGGTAAAATCAGGCCGATTTTTACACCGTTTGGTCCGTAGCCGTGGATGCCTGGACTAGCCTCAGGGCAAGTTCTACACGGACACCTTCACGACACCGACAGAATAACATTGAAAATCAGCTATTTGAACAGTTGGCAGTATAGTAAGCGTTTCCGGCAACATGGGCATCGGGAACGCTTACTTTATTGTGTAAGCTTCTCCGGGGTTACGTATTGCAACATGAACCCCGAAAGCTGTTTTTTCTAACTTTCGGGGTTCGTTTTACTTATTTACTCTGCTTTTGAGGTCCGATAGCTTGGGCCTGGGCTCGGCGGATGGCATAGACGTAACTCATTGATAATCAATGCTTCCAAAATTGACAATCCGCCGACCCCTCCTGGCGCGCGGTTACGTGCTGGCCAGAGTATTGTTATCGGTAAGCGTCTCCGGGGTTAAGTCTTTTGTCGGGACGGAGCCACATTGGTTTTTACAATAGTCTGATTCATAGGTAGTTGTAAAATTCGGTGTGGATTAGTGGCCAAAAAATCTTCGGTAATCCACGCTTAAAATAAATGATACTTGATTATCAATGTGTTACAGAGATAGCCGTGGCATCGTCCCGACTGATGAAGCACGTCAATACGGCAATCAGGTCTGGTCCCTATGACAATCCCGACAATCCGTCCCGACTGATGAAAGCACGTCAATACGTAACTCCGGAGACGCTTACTTTCCAATGCACATGTGCATCAGAAACGCGATTTTCCATTATACGAGGCCGCTACAGGCGCTGGCCGCCTATGAACTCACGCATGATGGATGTCGGCGGGATTGCGGAGATTTCCTCCGGCGACAGGGCCACTATGTAATCCAGAAACTTGAGCAGGCGGATGGCCTCGGTATATGCCGGTGATGACGGGGCTATGCGGCGGAGAAGTGGCTCGGCATAGTACTTCAGCATCGGCAGTTCATAAATCAGGGCAGAATTGAACGAAGCGTCCGCATTCTCCTGGAACGGAAAGATATTGCGGTTTTCACCGCGGCGTACACTGTGCCAACGCATGATGGTCTCCTCGGGCGTAATGCCGCGCACCCTGTTGTCACGCACCATACGGCGGAGCAGGCGGTTATCCGAAGTCGAGATATTGTTATTCTCATCCACATTGAGCGAGGTCAATGCCGATGCATAGACTCTGAAAATCTTGGAATTGTCCACATCCGGGACCATCGCAGGGTCGAGCGCATGAATTCCCTCCATAATAAGGATTTCCTTGTCACCCAGCGAGATACGCTTTCCAGAAGGAACAGACCGGCCCTCCTTGAAATCAAACCGGGGCAGTTCCACCTCCTTGCCGGCAAACAGGTCATTCAGCTGACTGTTCAGCAGTTTGAGGTCCATCGCCTCCAACGCCTCGAAATCATAGTTTCCGTCACTGTCCTTAGGCGTATGCTCCCTGTCCACAAAATAATTGTCCAGCTCGATAACCTTCGGCACAAGACCTAGCACACGGCACTGGAGAGCGATACGGAGCGACGATGACGTCTTTCCGCTGGACGACGGACCGGCGATAAATACAGCCTTAATTCTGTCTTTCTGCGCATAAATCTGGTCAGCAATCGCCGCATATCCCCTTTCATGCAACGCCTCAGCCATATTGATAAGCTCCACTGCCCTGCCGCCGACAATGGCACTGTTCAGCGTGCCGATACCATTGATTCTGACAATCGAGCACCAGTCCGAATACTTGCTCAGCGTCGCGGCGATCTTCGACTGGGTCTTCACCGGAATCACCTTCGAGAAATCACCCTCAGACGGGAACTGAAGACAGAATCCCTGGGCAAAAGGAATCAGGTCAAACACCTTGAGCGCACCTGTGGAATGAAGCAGCGGACCATGGAACGTATCCGCCTTTCCATCAAGGAAATACACACTGCACAGGAACTTGCCGAGAGAGCGCTGAAGTTCCGCCTTGTCCGGCTGGTTATTGTTGTCGAACAGCAACTCCGCCTCGACTGCGTCCATCTTCCTCTTCTCGAACGGCATATCCGCATCCACAATCTCGCGCATACGGTTCCGGATCGCGTCAATGTCATTGTCGCTGAGTTTCAATGGTGTACGCCGCCCGTCCTCGCAAAGATTCACCTCGCAGATATTGCAATAAAGGCCGCTCGGAAGGGAATGGTCAATGATAAGGACCTTGTCCGGGAAGAGTTCACGCACAGCGTTCTGCAGCACGAAACACAGAGAGCGGAGATATGTACGCCTTCCGTCAGGATGGTTATATCCGATGAACTCCACCTCATGGGACATCGTAAGCTTGAAATCAAGTTCCTTCAGCTTGTGGTCCACCAAAGCAGCCAGAACAGGGTATTCCACCCCGGTCTTGGCATCCTTCACGGTTCTGCACACCTCATCGGAAAGGTCACCGAGCCTCTTGAGGAACGGCACCTCATAATGCCTCCCGTCATTGACAAGGAATACATTGAATCTATCAGTTTCAGTCATATTATTATCTTTTAGTAATCCTTAAAAAATAACTTGGTAATCTTTGCTCGTCTTCTCGGTCTATATTCCTGCCTCATCAGTCGTGTACGTCCAGTACACTCCTTCTTCGAAAAGAAATCTATCCTCGAAAATCCTTCACAAATCTTTACCAACTTATGCTTCATGCTTACTTACTCAAGTTTCGCAAGTGCGAAACACCGCTTTTGGAGCCCGCGAGGGCGAGGGCAAGTCCATTCCCCGAGGGGAGGGATTTAGGGTGAGGGTGACGTACACAAACAGTGCGTAGGCCTCAAGTCTTCCTATGGAAGACAAACCTCCAATTTGCGCAAATCCTCAGCAGGTTATCTAACGTACGAAACTTGTAATCTTTTAGTATTCCATCTGCCCTGAGAGCACTTCCTTCAGATAAGGACCGGTGACAGACTCAGGATTACCGGCCAGGTCCTCAGGCGTTCCCTGAGCCACCACATAACCGCCGCGCCTTCCGCCATCCGGACCCATATCGAAAATATAGTCCGCGCACTTGAGCACATCGAGATTATGTTCGATGACAATCACCGTGTTGCCACAGTCCACCAGCTTCTGAAGAACTCCCAAAAGCACCTTTATATCTTCAAAATGCAGGCCTGTGGTAGGCTCATCCAGTATATAAAGGGTGCTTCCTGTATCCTTTCGGTACAATTCCGACGCGAGTTTCATACGCTGGCTCTCGCCACCGGACAAAGTCACGGCAGACTGGCCGAGATGGATGTATCCGAGACCGACATCCACCAGCGCCTTCAGTTTCTGGGCAATCTTAGGAATCCCCTTGAAAAACTCATAGGCCACACTGATAGGCATCTCCAATACATCATTGATACTCTTGCCCTTATACTTCACGGCGAGAGTGTCATCCTTATAGCGCTTGCCCCTGCACTCGTCACATACGACATTGACAGAAGGCAGGAAATTCATTTCGATCACCTTGATACCGGCACCCTTGCAGGCCTCGCAGCGACCTCCTGCGACATTGAAAGAAAACCTGCCGGGCCCGAAGCCGCGCACCTTCGCATCCGGAGTCTCGGCGAACAGATTGCGGATATCATTGAAAACGCCCGTGAATGTGGCCGGGTTGCTCCTCGGCGTGCGTCCGATTGCGCTCTGGTCGATTTCGATGAGTTTGTCGATGTTTTCGATGCCGACAACCTCCCTGTACGGCAGAGGGTGCAGCTTCGCGCGATAAAACTTATTCTTCAGGACCGGCATAAGAGTCTCATTGATAAGAGAGGACTTGCCGCTGCCGCTGACACCGCTGATGCCGATAAAGACACCGAGAGGAAAGTCAATGTCAATGTCTTTCAGGTTGTTACCCGTCGCCCCGCGCAATCCCAGAAACTGTCCTGTGCCCTTCCTGCGGACGGAGGGAACCTCAATGCGGCGGACACCCTTAAGATAATCCAATGTCAATGAGTCCTTTACGATACAGTGCCCAAGTGTCTCGGCATCAGGCATCAGGCCCTTCAGAAGATACGGCACCGGAGCATTGAGACAAATCTTTCCGCCGTTCTCGCCTGCGCCCGGGCCGACATCCACAAGCCAGTCGGCATTGAACATGGTCTCCGCGTCATGCTCCACGACCATGACAGAGTTTCCCTCGTCACGCAGTTCCTTAAGCGAATTGATAAGTTTCCTGTTGTCACGCTGGTGCAGGCCGATGCTCGGCTCATCCAGAATATAGAGGACATTGACCAGTTTCGAACCGATCTGGGTGGCCAGACGGATTCGCTGGCTTTCACCACCCGACAACGAACTTGTGGCGCGGTCGAGCGACAGGTAGTCAAGCCCGACATCCAGCATAAATCCCGTCCTCTCAGAGAGTTCCTTCAATATATCCCTGGCGATGATGTTCTCCCTGTCGGAAAGATGAGACGGCAAGGCGGCAAACCACTCGGCCAATGCGGACATCTCCATGGCGGCAACCTCGGAAATGGTCTTGCCGTCAATCTTGAAACAGTTGGTCTGCTCATTCAGCCTCGTCCCGTGACAGACCGGACAGACAACCTTCTCGTCGATGTCTTCCACAATTCCGGGGAAGGAAACCATCTCGGAAAGAGCCCCGTCGCCCACACGGAAAAGTTCGTCCGAGCCGAACACTATCAATGATATCGCCTCATCCGGAATCTCCGAAATCGGGTCGTACAACGAGAAATCATATCTCCTTGCAATAGAGCGTATTATGTCGAATTTTCTAGTTTCCCGAACCTTTCCCAGCGGCACGATTCCGCCATCAGCAATGGAAAGACTGCGGTCAGGAATGATATTGTCAATGTTTACGTCCACTATCTTGCCGAGGCCCTTGCAATGCGGGCAGTAGCCTTCCGGCGAGTTGAATGAGAACGAATGCGGAGCCGGCTCCTGAAGAGAGACACCGGAATCCGGATCGACCAGATGCTTCGAATAATGCTGGAGCACACCGGTCTCCATGTCCAGAACGGCGACAGAGCCTTTTCCCCGTGTCAATGCCAATGAAACTGAGTCCTTTACACGCTTGTCATCTCCCGGGACGGGCTTCAGCTTATCCACGACAAGCTCGATGAAATGCGCCTTGTATCTGTCCAGTTCGGTTACGCCTGAAAGGTCCCTCAGTTCCCCGTCGATTCGGGCCTGGGTGAATCCCCTCTTGCGAAGCTGGTCGAACAGTTCCCTGTAATGACCCTTACGGCCCCTCACGAGCGGAGACAAGAGATAACACTTCCTGCCATTGTAATTACGCATAATCAGGCTCACTATCTGCTCGTCAGTATAGCGGACCATTTCCTTACCGGTAACAGGAGAATACGCACGGGATGCCCTGGCATACAGAAGTCTCAGGAAATCAAAGATTTCCGTAATGGTTCCGACTGTAGAGCGCGGATTGTTTCCCGTGGTTTTCTGCTCAATGGCAATGATAGGGCTGAGGCCGTTTATCTCTTCCACCTCCGGCTTTTCCAGCACACCCATAAAGTGCTTGGCATAAGTGGACAAAGTATCCATATAACGTCTCTGTCCTTCCGCATATATCGTATCGAAGGCCAATGACGATTTGCCGCTTCCGCTCAATCCTGTGACAACCACGAATTTACCACGTGGAATATCCAGGCTTACGCCCTTGAGGTTATGAGCCTTGGCACCCCTGATTTCTATATAGTCTGTCTTTTTCATCCTTGTCTGCCCTAATTCATTCCAACAAATACAATACGACTTGTGGCCGGCCAAAACCGCGTTTTAGCCAGCCACAAATCTACGATTTTTTTTGGTATTAGAGAAGAGACTTCACTTCTGCCCCTTCCTGAGCGCCGCTCTTCACATCTTCCGGGATTGTTGTCTTCACGTATGTGGTAACTTCACCATTGGATGTCTTGAGCTGAAGCTTTCCGTCGCTTATTTTAGCATTGTAGAATGAGCCCCATGGCTTGCCGTCAGCATAATAGCCGGACAGCACTGATTTCTCCAGGGACCATGTTCCATTATAGTGGCGATAACGTCCTTCCTGAAGCTGTTGCCAAATGTCAAATCTGTCAGGAGATGTGAACTCCAGATATACTGTAATGCCGTAAGTCTCACCCTTCGTGGAGATTGCTGACACGTCCTCGAGTTTCCACTGTCCAAACACATCGTCAGTGCCGATTTTCTTCTCCTTGGAGCAGGCAACAGAAATCATTGCGGCAGATGCCATTGCAATGAAAAGATATACTATTTTCTTGATTGTCATAACCTTAAGTCTTTATTAACCATATCTACTAGAGCCATCCTCCATTTTCGCTCTTCACGCCTCTTGCAACGAGAGAGAAGGTCTTGGAGATTTCCATTCCTCCGATATTGCTGCCGCCACCGATAATATTTCCGCCGGCAATAGCCTTGACGGTAATTGTGGCATTTCCCGTCCTGGTAGGAGTGATGACAAGACGGCCGAGTTTGACGATAGGGTCGGAATCAAGTCCAATCTTGGCTTTATCCTCTGCTGAAATCTCGACACCTCTATAGGTAAGGCCAGCATAAGATGAACCGAAGATAGATTCAAGGCTGATTACCTGCTCACTTCCGACAGCAGCTGTGAGACAAGGAGTACCCTCAATCTGCATGAAAAGTTTCCATGTGTCCACTGAACCGGTTCCCATCTTGCCCTTGTACTTGCTGAGCGTAAGATTGCCGACATTGCCGTTAGAATAAATCAATGTGCGCTTGGTACCTACACAGAACTGGTCAATGTCATTGACAGATGTCAGAAGCATTGCCTTGAACTCATCCTTGGTGCAGGTCTTGCCCAATTTCTTCATATATGACAGTCCGAGAGCCGCGACGCCGGAAACATGTGGACATGCCATGGATGTTCCCTGCATGTAGCCGTAACCGTTTCCGTCATATAACTCCATACCATAATATCCGTCATAGTATTTTACGCCGACAGGCATGGTAGAAAGTATCTGGCCCTCCTCTTCTTCAATTCCGGTGGTATAGAGTTCTCCACCCGGAGCGGCGATATTGCAGCCGAAGGAATAGTTAGTGTAACCTGTAGGCTTGTTGTCGGAAGCAAATGCAGTTACGGCGATAATGTCATACAATGCGCCAGGATAGTCAGCAAGGCTGGCGTTCTCGTTTCCGCCCGCGAAGATGGCCACACCTCCATTGATAGGATTGTCAAGGCCTTTCTTCTTCCTGTCCATCGACTCGAAATAACGGATGGCATCCACCTCTACACCTGCGGCGCGATAGTATGCATCGTCATTTCTATAGTATCCTGCAGTAACTCCCCATGAGCACTGGAGAATGCTGGCACCGTTGTCGGCAGCATATTTGATGGCTGCGGCCACGTCCTCTGTCGGGCATCCCTCTCCGCCTGAGAAAATCTGGCAGGACATGATCTTGACACCGTCGTTATTGCCTGTACCGCCTGCGATACCGCAGACTCCGGTGCCGTTGTTGTTCACTGCGGCGATAGTTCCTGCAACGTGGGTTCCGTGACCGGAATCAGAATACGTAGTGTTCTTGCTGACAGTATTCCATGTCACATCACCCTGCTTCTTGTTAAAGTTATATCCGTGGATATCATCTACATAGCCATTGCCGTCGGAATCCTTTCCGTCCTTTGTCTCCTTAGGGTTGGTCCACATATTTGCCTTGAGATCAGGATGGGTATAGTCCACACCCTCATCCACAACAGCCACGATGATGGAAGGATCACCGGCTGTAAGATTCCATGCATCTACGACATTGACATCAGCCCCCGGCACTGAGGTTGCGACCGGCTTGCCTTTTTCTGTGCTCAACAGATCCCACTGATTGGAGAAGCTAGGGTCATTGAAAGGTGCGGCAGTTCCTGCAGCCTTGGTGTTTGCACCCGGCTTGAACGGCCTCGGCATCAGCTGCTTCGTGGAAACAGGCTGGACAATGGAGTTGAACTGAATCCTGCTGATTTTCTTTTCAGATGACATCGAGAATGCGAGATTTTCCAGATCCGTTCCCTTCTCGACTTTGATGACATACCAGCGGTCGAGTCCGAAACGCTGTTCCTCTGAGTAGTCGCCGGAAACCTGCGGGAAAACTCTTCTGCAGGAAAGGGCGCCATAGGAAGCGGCCAGACTATCGACTTTGTCTGTCCCCGATATGTTCTTGTCAACATAGATAAGGAGAGATTCGCCGTCAGCGTCTTCAGGTAAGTTCAGGATTTTCTCCATGTCCGGAGAGGATGGTTTGCCGGAGTTTGGCAATTCCTGTTTGCAGCCAACCAGAATTGCGGATGCTGCCAATGCTAATGTAATGAATCTTGTTTTCATTATGTTCTTATTATTCTTAATCTCCATATTCTCATGGAACCGGGCGGTCTTCACTAAAATAAGACCGGACTCCGGTCCTCATTCAGAATGAGAAACCGAGTCCGACATTGATAGTATTCTTGATAGCCTCAGATGAAATGAGATATGAAACATTGAGAGCAACTCCCTTGAATGCCACGCCGGCTCCTACAGAGGCGAACGATGGCATCACGCTGTCTCCGCCATAGTGGTAACCTGCACGGAAGAAAGCAAGGTCCTTGAAAGCATACTGTGCACCGAGTGATGCGGCGAAACCTCCTTTGAAATAGTAGTTCGCATCGAGTGCAAGGTCAATGCTGTGAGACTTTCCAGCCTTGAGAGTATAAGCTCCGGCTACCACAGCTGCTGCAGGAATGCTGAAAGAACCTGTCTTGTCAGACTTTACGCTGGAGCCCACATTGGAGACTCCTGCTGTGATATTCACGCCTGCTACTCTGTAAAGGGCAAATACGTCTGCTGAAACCGCATTATATGAAACGCCCTCCGCAAGGCTCTGTGATGCGTAGTGGAAATTCGCTCCGAGAGAGAGGTTCTTTATGATCTTCACACCCAGACCTGCATTGAACATAAGATCTGAAGGAGTAAATGTTCCTTTAGGATTGCCGCTGCCATCGATAACATCATATTTGGCACCCATCTGGTAAACACCGCCGATAGTGACACCGATAATCTTTCCGAAACGCATTGTAGCACCGAGGTTCAAGTTGGTCGATTTCACGCCCTTAGGTGCCCAGTTCTGATATGAGAGGCCGAAATCGCCTTTTTTCTCGCTGAACGGAATGACAGCCGGATTTCTGAAAGAAGCGTATGCAATCTCAGATGAAGATGCGAGACCGGCGCTGCCCATTGCTGATGTCACAGGGCTTCTGTCGATGGCCATGAACGGCATTGCCACATCACCCTGAGCCTTCAGTCCTGTTGCAGAAGCGACCAGACACAAGGCGGCCGCTGATATTTTAAGAACAAGTTTCATTATTTCTTGATTATTGTCTGATTATACTCTTTGGAACCGATTGTGAATGTAGCGTTGTAGATACCAGGCGCAACATTCTTGAAATCAATCTGCGCAGGCTCGAACGCACTTGCATTGACAGTCTTGTCAATGACAACCTGACCGGTCTGTGAAACGATCTTCACCTTAGCTGCAGCCAAATCCTGTCCTGTAGCAAGGTTCAGGGTTGTGGTCACAGGGTTAGGATATGCACTGTAAACAGTGCTCTTTGCCCTTGCGAGAATCACAAACTCTGCTGTTGCAGAAGCGTTTCTAGGGTCCTTTGCAGTTACGGTCACTGTAGTAAGACCATACTTGAGGACAGTGCAGATAAGTGAATTTTCCCTCGGAGTGAAGAATGCGACTGAAGGGTCACTTGCAACGACCTCGTATGTAAGTCTGTCACCGTCAGGGTCAGAGAAATACTCGGAAAGGTCGATTGTGAACTCTCCCTTGTTGTTCTCAAGACGGTTCTCGATATCCTTAATCTTTACAGGAGCCTGATTCTCACGGATTGTATATTTCAATGCATAAGTAGCGGACAAGCCATAAGAATCTTTGGCTGTGATAGTACCTGTATAGTTACCTGCCTCAGCATCGCTTCCGGTGATGGTGATATACCAGTTCCCTGAAGGAGTCTTGGACATTACATCAGCATCTGAACCCTTAGTATAAGTTACAGTAAACTCATGGCTGTCCGGTTCTGTCACAGTGACAGGAATCTCAAGCACATCAGATGCCCTCAAAGAAAGCTCTCCAGCATAATCGACTTTGATTATAGGAGGATTGTTCGAACCTGTAGAAATCTCAGCGACAGAGGTACCTTCAGAATAATTGCGTCCGTATGAATAAGCCGCCATCTTCACATAGTACTTCGAGTTGAATTCAAGACCTGAAACATAGCCGGTAACCTTGGTACCTGGTTTTCCTTCTGGAGAAAGTGATGTATAGCTTACATTTGAAGCCGGCTTCTTGAATGTACTGCTCTCTACAGCAGCCTTATCCTTTCCATAGATTACCATATAGCCGAAAGCCTTCTTGCCTTTGGTATCGGCAGTAAGTGTCCAGGTAAGGTCAATGTTGTTTGAGCGTCCCTCAGCCTTCATATCCTTAACGGCAGCAGGGGCCTCATCCGCGCCATAAGTAATCGCGCCCATAGCATCTACAAGACCGCCAATCTTGTATGAAGAACTGAGAAGTGAGGTATTGGCGCTCTTCAGGAGCTTCTCCTTAAGCATATCATTGGTAAATCCGGGACCTCCGCAATATGAAACCACGAGGGCGGCAACGCCTGAGACGTGAGGACATGCCATAGATGTACCTGTAAGATTGCCGTACTGTCCGTCAGGAAGAGTACTTACGATATCCGTACCAGGGGCGGCGATATCGCACCAGCTTCCGTAGTTTGAATAGCTCGCCTTCGTACCATCCTTCGAAATGGCACCGACTGCGATGACAGGAGCGTAACTCGCAGGTGCACCATTCTCGATTCCGTCATTACCGGCAGCGAAGATTACCACACCACCCTTCATCATGGAATTAGGCAGCTGATTTCCGGAATTGTCACAGCCTGCATACTTGATAAAGTAATCTACAGCTGCTCTGTCTGAATCTTGAATGGTAGCACTCATTGCAGCCTGATATTCGTCACCTGTGAGTTTACCGTCACCATTTGCATCATAGTTGTAACCCCAGCTGTTCTGGCTGATGACAGCACCATGATCAGCACCCCACTTGATAGCAGCAGCGGTATTACCACCCCTTGTAGCACCATTGACTTCCTTGAAGATCTGGCAGGACATGATTCTCACGCCCTTGGAACCGGCTTTAAAATCACCGCCGGCAACACCACAAACACCTTTGCCGTTATTGTTTACGGCTGCAACTGTTCCTGCCACATGAGTACCATGACTTCCTGCAGAAATGACCTGGTTTCCGTCAACAGCGTTATAGTGTCCTGACTCAAGGCAGTTCCATGCAAGGTCCGGATGATTCAGGTCCACACCCTCATCGACTACAGAGACAATGACTTTCTCGCTTCCAGTAGTATAGTTTGCCCATACGTCAGACACATTGATGTCATAACCTTTTCTGGTATTGTTCACATATCCCCAATGATTGCCGAAATATGTGTCATCAAATGCCTGATTCTTGATCTTCCTGCGCTTCTCCACCAATTCGATACCGTCGAGGGACTCAAGTTCATTGTCAGCTTTTGTCAATGATACAGACTCGTCAAACTGAATGATATACCATTTGTGGAGACCTTCCTTTCTGGTTCGCGGCTCAAATTCTCCCGCATCAGGGAACAGTCTTGTCATAGATTTGATACCAAGATCCTGCATCAGGGCGTTCAATCCCGCAGAACGGGTTGCGGTGTTTCCTGCAGCGAGGTCCTCTTCCACAAGGGAAGTAAGCTCATCAGACAGCTTTACGATGACCTCACCTTCGATGTAGTCTCCGTTTTCAGAAGAAGTCTGCTCCTGTTTCTCAGCAGGATTCACCACGACTTCCTCCCTTGCGCAACCATACATGAGCACGGCAGCAGAAAGTGCAATAAGTACTCTTTTCATTGTAATTTATTGTATTTAATTTTCTTTTAGGTCATGAATGAAATCCACGACTTTAAGCAGTGACTCCTCATTCTTCCACTTGATCTTGTTGGCTTTGAAAAAGGCGTCTGCCGCGGATTTATCCACAAATGACAAATATAATACATCTTTTTTCGTAGCAGGCAAAATATCCGAATTTATTTTCAGATAAAGTGTTTCCATCGTCGGAAATACCTTTCCTGCAGCCCTTTTGGACAATGCCTGGGTAATATCCATGTTGACAAGCAGTGTCGCACTGTCCCCAAGCAGAGAAGTGACATTCTGGCTGGAAGCAGTAGCCGACGAGATTCCGTAACCGATATCCGTCTTTGCCATCTTGTCCTTATCGACCTCGACGCTCCTGAGGACATAGCCCTTTTCGTCAGAAGCGACGACCTTCATCATCCTTCCCCACACGTTAAGATAGGTTGCAGATTCAGTGACAACAGACGAAACCTGTACCATTTCTGCCGACATGATGACGCCGTTTTCGATATAATGAAGTTTTCCGTCAATGATATTGAAGTTGACTTCCTTGGATTTCAGCACATTGCCATTAGTCATACGGATGTCTCCCTTAACGAAATCCTGAACGAGATAAGGCCAGGTATCCATAGGCTCATAATTCTGGGCTTTTGCAGCCGAAAGACCGAGCAGACACGATGCGACCGCCACGGCAAAAAATCGTAAATACTTCATAATGTTTAATTTAAACGATTTGACTAAACTAACTTAAAACAGCACGAGGCTGACTGGAATACAGCCAACCTCATGCCAAAAAGTCAAAAAAGAGTCAAACTTATTTCTTTGTAAGAGTACAGCCCTGCGCATACTTCTCATAATAGTATTCCTTGCCATCGGTTGACAAAGTAACGTAAAGACCGAATCCCGGAACCACGAGTGCACCGTCAGAATAACTGATGACAATGTCACCGCCGTCAGTACTAGTACCCCTGATATATACAGGGTCTCCAGTGTCTTCATCTTCATAACCGGTCTTCTGTTTTGCAGAAATGGTAATGGTTGAAAGAGACTCATCAACAATTCCGGTGAAGATATTAAATCCAAGGTTTGAAGTCAGACCAGACTTAGCCAACATAGGCTCGAAGTTCGAGATACGGAGCTTTCTATATGTCTCGTCACCTTCAACAGCTTCGACTGTAATTTCCATCGGATAGACAGTTCCCTGGGCACCGGTAATTGATCCAGCCCAAGTACCGAAGAATTTAGCGAGAGGATGATCCTTATCGTTGATAGTAAAATTGATATTACTGAAACCACCGGTAGCGACACCATCAGTAACGCTTGTCAGAGCAAGAGTAAAATTAAGGTTTCCGGTAAATTTATCCCTAAGATTCTTAACAAGAACCTGGACATTCTTTTCAGTCTCGCCAGGCGCGAAATTGAGCACGCCTGAAGCAGGCTCGATAATTTCGTAGTTCGTTCCAGTCTTGGCTGATCCGTCAGTAGCCTTAATGGTAACAGTAACTTCATCTGAACCCACATTATATACATGAACCGGAACCGAAACAATACCAGCATCCTCGGAAACAGTATAACTGCCTGAACCGAATGACACGAACTTCTCATGCTGGAAAGTTTCCTTTCTGTTGCAGGATGCAAGTACTGCAAGTACCGCAACAGCTGAAAGCATATATTTTATTGTTTTCATATTGTTCAATTTATTGATTTTGAAAAACACTACAGAGAATAACCGTCATTCTGAACAAGGTTATTATTGACCTTGATTTCATAATCAGGGATAGGCCAGCAGAAATGATAGTCTGTCGCAGCGAGTACTCTCTGCTCGTAATAAGGACCTGTCATGAGAAGGTGCTTGCTGCTTGCTTCTGTCTGAGGAGTTCTGATACCAGCAGGATCACCCCATCTCTTGAGGCATGACATACGGAGGCCTTCACCTACCGTCTCTCTGAACCACTCTTTCTTGATGTTGGCCATGGTAGCCTCAGTTTTAACAGCACCTCGCTTTTCCTGGAGCTCCTGAAGTCTATCCTTGGCCTTGGCTGCATCACCTGCCTGGAGATATGCCTCTGCAGCAATAAGATACTGCTCGCCGATAAGCAATGGCTTGACTGCCTGAGCGCCATTGTCATTACCTGTATAAAGAGCAGGGTTTCCAAGATACTTTGTGAATACTGTTATACGTTCATAACGTGCTCCGTTAGCCATAAACGGATACATATCAGTAGCAAACCATTTTGCCTTTCTGACATCACCTGCATCATAAGAATTGATGAGGACCTGGGTAGGGATATAGTATGAAGAGAAGTATTTTCCCGTAGCGTCACTTCTCACACCATTTTCACCCATGTACATCTGGTTGGCAGCTGAACCTTCCTGCATAGATGCATACATCTGCATGATAGGCTCAGTACCTGCATCTTCAGTATATTCCTTATCCATGGCCGTAGGTGTAGCAGCCAATGCGTAGTGGCCTGTAGAAATGACCTTGTCAGCATACTGGGCTGCCATCTGATAGTTCTTGGTATCAAGGAAATATCTTGCATAAACCGCATTGACAGCATCAATTGTAGGAGCCATTGCACGAGCCTCACCTTGCACTTTCGCAAAGATAACCGCAGCCGAATCGAGGTCAGCCTTGATCTGATCATAAACGGCCTTCACAGTAGCTCTGGCAGGTTTCTCAAGCTGATTGTAAACCAATACAAGAGGAACGCAGAGATCGGTTCCTGCAGTAGAAGCATCATAAGCCTTTGCGAAATGACGTGCAAGTGTCAGGTATGAACATGCTCTGTAGAAATAACCGTCACCTTTCAAATAACGCGCAGCTGCACGGAGCGACGGATCCACGTTGTCCGCATTTGCAATAGCGATATTGTAGTTCTTGATGGCACCGTAGTTGTTCGCCCATACAGTCTCCACATATTGGCTACCGGCATTGAAAGTCTCATTTGCCATGTGCTCGGCACCATAGTGGTTACTGAAGTTCACTGTAGCATTGAAACCATCACACATGATTTCTGAGGTCTGCGAGTTTGCTCCATAGAACATTGCCCTGAATGAAGCATGAAGACCATTGTCGAAAGCGGTAATGTCAGACTTCGACACAAAGAGACGTTTGCCTTCCTCATAGGCAATTGCGCTCTCCGGAGTGAGGTTCAGGTCGCATGATGCAAGCATCAGTACTGCCGCGCCTGCCGCAAATGTATATTTGAGAATATTTGTCATAACATTCATTTTAAATAAGTTCTGCATCATGATTAGAATGTGAGTTCGAGACCGAACAGATACTGCTTGGAGTTACCTACGAAACCGTATGTCACATTCGAGTCGATCTCAGGGTCGACACCTGAATACTTGGTGAAAGTAAGAAGGTTACGTCCTGTGAATGAGAGTTTGAGACCATTGACCACATTCTGCTTGCCGAGAAGTCTCCTCGGGAAGTTGTAAGCCACCTGGAGGTTCTTCAGACGGAGGAAACTTGCGTTCTCGATAAGATGGGTATCGAACTGCATTTCCTGACCCTTTGACCAATCCGGGAACTTGGCGTTTGTATGCTCAGGTGTCCAGAAGTCGTTTACTTCCTTGTTCAAGTTGTCATCTGCAAACTTGACTGGGTTCGAATAGAAGTAAGCATCGTTGTTCATAAGATACTTGCCTATGACATAAGAGAAGTCAGCAACCATAGAGATTCCTCTCCATCCTCCTGAAAGGCTAAAACCGCCGTTGATAGGTGCATGAAGCTTGAATCCGGTGTTCTGGGTAAGGTCTGCCTCAGCATACTTCTTGGTTGTCTCGTTCTTTGTGGTAACATCCTTATTCTCTCCTGGAACATACCACATCTGACGTCCATCAGCAGGATCCACACCTGCCCAGACAGGAGAATAGTATGATACCGGCTGTCCTACTACATAAGCAAGACCGGTTTGTGCGATTTCCCAACGGTTGAGGCCATTGAAAAGTTTGGTAATCTTCTCGCGGTTGTAGTTGAATGTGGTGTTGAATCTGAAGAAATAATCCCTTCCCCTGAGGATATCCACACCGAGAGTGACATCAAGACCATTGTTTGCAAGACTTCCCACGTTAGCTGTAAGTGATGAGAATCCTGAAGTATATGGATAAGGAACATCTATCAACATTGAAGTAGTTGTTCTGTTGTAGTATTCGATATCGAAATCGAGAACGTTGAACACTCTACCTGTCAAGGCAACTGTAAAGAGACCCTGCTTCTCCCATGTAAGTTTAGGGTTGCTAGGCTGGCCGATAATCATCGATGATGAGTTCGCATACTGAGTTGTGGAACCGATCAATGCAAGGTGCTGATAATCACCGATAGATGCGTTACCCTGGGTACCGTAGCTGACCTTGATGTTGAGGTCGTCGATAGCATTCACACTTCTGAGGAAAGACTCTTTCTTAAGTTTCCACATACCGCCGACTGACCAGAAAAGCGCACTACGGCTCTGGTTACCGAAACGGGATGAAGCATCGTTACGGACAGTCAAGTCGAAGATATACTTTCCGAACATGCTATAGTCGGCATGACCGAAGAATGAAAGGAAGCGGCTCTCTGAGAACGACTGGGAAATGCTTCTTGTGTCAGCTTTTCCCTGGGTCATGAGCATAAGCCTGTCATCAGTGATACCCTGTACAGATGCTGAATAGAAGTCGCTGTAGTTCTGGATACCCTCCTGACCTGCGAGAAGTGAAATCTCGTGATCATTGTTGATGTCGAATGAATACTCGATGGTGTTGGTGATGGTAGCAGTGTACATCAGCTGAGTACTGCGGACTCTTGCACCATTTCCCGGAGAAGCAACGAATGAAGGATATTGCTTGGTATCATTAAGATAGAAACCTCCGTCGATACCGGCAACAGACTTGATGTAGAAATTCTTGAAAGGATTGAGCTCGACAGTAGCATTTCCGATGAATCCGTAACGGTCATTCCTAGGAACGACCATCTTCGCATAGTAGTATGAGTTATACAATCCTGTAGGATATACCTCCGGATATTCCTCGCCTGTTGCGGAGTCGATAGCTGGATAGAGAGGGTTGAGGACATAAGAAAGACCTCCCATCATGTAGCCTGCGTTACCGCCTGAAACACTACCCCAGTTGCTGTTCTTCTGGCTTCTGGTATAAGATGCTGAAAGGTTCACACCGACTTTCAACCAATCCTTAGGACGACCCTGTACATTTGATCTGAGGGTGTATCTGTCGAAGTAGTTGTCGATGGTAGTACCTCTCTGATGGAACTGTGAAGCACCTACCATATAGGCAACCTTCTTTCCACCGCCTTCTACAGTAACGTCGTTCTGATACTGAGGGTTGTTGAATCTCTGATAGTAGTTGTACCACTTGGTATCAGCGTCATAACCCTTGTCTGTGAAGGTAGATTTGATGGCCTCAGGGCTCTTGATACCTGCACGTACCCAGAATTCCTTAAGTTCAGGACCTGACATCATGTTCTTGTAGAGAGTCATGTCAGCGATGGTAGAGATACCTGCCTGGCTTCTGATGGTGACAGTAGCCTTGTTGTCATAAGAACCAGCCTTTGTGGTGATGTAAACGACACCGTTTGCAGCACGTGAACCATAGATAGATGTAGCAGACGCATCCTTGAGGACGGAAATGCTGAGAATATCGTTAGGGTTCATCGACATGATGGTTCTTGAAGATGACTGCATACCATCGATGACGTACAGAGGCTCCGTGCTTGAAGAAAGAGAACCTGCACCGTGAATCTTGATGGATACGTTATTATCACCGGCTACACCACCTGATGTGAGAACTGACATACCTGCAACCTGTCCCTGAAGCTGGTCCAGAGCTGAAGATGAAGGAGCGTTCTTGATAGCCTCGGACTTTACAGTGGTAACTGAACCTACGAGGGAACCGACCTTCTTGGCGGTACCGTAACCTACAACGACAACATCCTCGAGGACTGTTGCGTCCGGCTGGAGTTTGCAGTTAAGCACTGTTTTACCATTGAGGGCAACTTCCTGGGGCTTGTAACCCACAAAACTGAACACAACCACTGCATTGTCCTTGGAACCTGCAGGAACGGAAATACTGTATTTTCCGTCAGCATCAGCGGAAGTACCTATCCTGGTGTCCTTCACCATTACAGAAGCTCCCGCGATAGTCTCGCCGTTAGAAGAGTCCACAATGGTACCTGTCACTACCACGTTCTGCGCGGAAGCCGACAGTGCTGTGAAGAACATTGCCATGACTGTAAAAAAAAGACAAATCTTTTTCATAAGCAATTACTTTAGTTTAACATTAACATATTTTCGTTTTTTTCTTATATGCTCTATCGCAAAGTTGTAAAATAAATTTGTAAAAAACAACTACCCCAGACTATGTTTTTATTAGCATTCAATGACTTTTAACGATTAAATTATCAGTAATTTTGCGAAAAAAGTTACATCTTCTTACAATATGTTATTATAAAAGTCTAAAAATCGGGAATTTACAATTTTAAGACATGGCAGGAAAACGTAACCTATACATCCCATTTCAAGGTTTAAACGTTTAGAAAAATTCAACAAAAAAATCACATACCCGCATGAAAACGAGTATGTGACCTGTATATTATATGGTATTCCGCCCGGCAAAGCCCGCCTGACTTCACCAAAACGGGACTATTCCTGGTCGGAAGTGAAGAACCTGTACTGGAACAGAATCAGGTAAAAGGCACCTACCGTAACGCAGCTGTCCGCAAAATTGAACACCGGTTCGAAGAAGCGGAACGGATGTCCGCCCACTAAAGGCATCCATGATGGCCACGTCGTATCGATCAGCGGAAAATAGAACATATCCACCACTTTTCCGAACATCACAGGTGCATAACTTCCCCCGAACTGCGCGATCTCATAAGGCGTCGAAGCCGAGAACACCTGCCCATAGAAAAGACAATCAATGATATTGCCCAGCGCCCCCGCCGTTATCAATGTCAGTCCGACAAGGACTCCGGTCGGAACATGCTCGTATCGTACCTCAGCACTATCCTTTGCAGATATCTTGCGGCCTTTCACATTAAGGGTAGTAATCCACCAGCAGAGGAACCCGAAAAGAACCAGACGGAAGAAGGTCAATGCAAATTTTCCAGCCATTCCGCCGAACTTCATGCCGAAAGCCATTCCTTCATTTTCGATGAAGAGAATCTGGAACCAGTCCCCGAACACGCTGAAGTGCTCTCCGATGGACATATTGGTCTTGACCAGAACCTTTATGATCTGGTCGGCAACAACCAATATAATACCTAAGATGAGAAGTAACCTTCCTCTGTTGTTCTTCATATGTTACCTGCCGCCTTTGCTGAGTTTTTCCTTAGCCTCTACAGTAAGTGTCGCATGAGGGACAAGACGAAGCCTCTCCTTAGGTATGAGCTTTCCTGTCATGCGGCAGACACCGTAAGTCTTGTTTTCGATACGGACAAGAGCCGCCTCAAGATTCTGGATAAACTTGTATTGACGCTGGGCCAGCTGGCTTGCCTCCTCACGGGAAAGCTGCATGGCACCGTCATCCTCAACGGTCTTGAATGAAGGAGTGGTATCCTCGATGTCATTCGTGCCGTTGTGCATAACGACATGTCTGAGAGTATTGTACTCAGCCTTAGCCTTTTCAAGCATGTCGATAATGATCTTCTTGAACTCGGCAAGTTCCTCGTCGGTGTAACGGGTCTTTTCAGCCTGCTCGTTCTTCAAATTGTCTTCCATATCAATAATTATTAGTTGCGGGTTACCGCAATTTTAATTGCAGTTTCATTCCACTCGACCTCGGCAAGGCTGCTGTCAGCATCTGCCAAAGGTTTGAGAACCAAGGTATTTGCCAATGTCTGTGAGCAAACATAATCCTTGTATGACTTGAGCGCTTCCTCGATTTCGGCATAAGCCTCGCCATCCGCGAACACCGTTGCCTCCACCTTATCGGTAACGTCGAAGTCGCTCTCCTTACGGATATTCTGGATTCTGTTTACCAACTCACGTGCAACTCCCTCGTTCTTGAGTTCAGGAGAAACCTCTATGTCCAGAGCCAATGTCAGAGGTCCTTCCGTAGCGACGAGCCATCCCGGCATATCCTCGGATGAAATCATATAATCGCCAGGATTGAGGACAACCTCTCCACCTTCAAGATTAAGAGTATATGCATTGCCCTGGGCCTCAGCTGCCTGGATGGCATTGATCTCCTGCTGGGAAATCTGGCCGAAGGCTGCTGCAATCTCTTTCATCCTCTTTCCGTAGGTCTTTCCGAGGGTCTTGAAGTTAGGTTTGATCTTCTTGGTGATGATACCGGTGGTATCGGAAATGAATTCAGCCTCTTTTACATTGACCTCACCCAGAATGAGCGACTTCACTTTCTCGAGCTGCTCGCGGACCTTGTCTGAGATGACAGGGATTACGAGTTTCGAGAGCGGCTGGCGGACCTTGATGTTCACCTTGCGGCGAAGCGCGAGTACCATTGATGATGCTCTCTGCGCAAGCGCCATCCTCTCTTCGAGGTCCTTGTCAATGACAGATTCGTCGTAATCCGGCATGAGCACGTAGTGAACTGACTCCTCTCCGCCAGGAACGAGGTCCTTGTAGAGCTGGTCCATGTAGAACGGAGCGATAGGAGCCGCCAGGATGGAGATGGTCTTGAGCACTTCGTAAAGTGTCTGATATGCAGCGAGTTTGTCCTCATTGTCGGCGCTTCCCCAGAAACGTTTCCTGTTCAGACGCACGTACCAGTTGCTCAGGTGGTCGCAAACGAAATCCTGAATCATACGGCCTGCAGAGGTAACGTCGAAGTCCTCGTAAGAAGCCTTGACATCCTTGATCAATGTGTTGAGCAGGGAGATGATCCACCTGTCGATTTCAGGACGGTTCGCGTATGGAACTGCCGGAGCCTGAGGGTCGAAGTTGTCAATGTTCGCGTAAAGTGCGAAGAATGAGTATGTGTTATAGAGAGTTCCGAAGAATTTTCTTCTGACCTCATCCACGCCTTCTTCATCGTAACGGAGGTTGTCCCATGGCTGCGCATTGGTAAGCATGTACCATCTGAGGGCATCCGGTCCGAACTTGTCGAGCTGCTGGAACGGATCCACTGCATTGCCGAGGCGCTTGCTCATCTTGTTGCCGTTCTTGTCGAGGACAAGACCGTTGGAAATCACGTTCTTGAATGCAGGTGTTCCGCTGATCATCGTATGGATAGCATGAAGGGTGTAGAACCATCCGCGTGTCTGGTCAACACCTTCCGCGATGAAGTCTGCCGTACATCCGAACTTAGGCTCGCCGAGCGCACGGAGACCTTCCTGTGCAAACGGCATGGCACCTGAGTCGAACCACACGTCGATAAGGTCGCTCTCGCGGGTCATCTTCTTTCCGGAATCAGAAACGAGATATACATTGTCAACGTAAGGACGGTGAAGGTCGATCTTGTCGTAGTTCTCCTTGCTCATGTCAGCAGGGTCGAAGCCATTGTCCTTCAACGGATTGCTTTCCATGAATCCGGCAGCGACCGCCTTCTCGATTTCAGCATAGAACTCTTTCAGGCTGCCTATGCACTTCTCCTCCTTGCCGTCTTCAGTACGCCAGATAGGAAGCGGAGTTCCCCAGAAACGGCTTCTGGAGAGGTTCCAGTCCTGAATATTCTCAAGCCACTGACCGAAACGGCCTGTACCGGTAGATTCAGGTTTCCATCTGATGGTCTTATTCAATGCCACCATCTGGTCCTTGACTGCCGTGGTCTTGATGAACCATGCGTCGAGCGGATAGTAAAGCACCGGCTTGTCTGTTCTCCAGCTGTGAGGATAGCTATGGACGTGCTTCTGAATCTTGAATGCACGGCCGTCCATCTTCATCATCATGCAGAGATCCACATCAAGTGTAGGCGCATCAGCCGGAAGGGTGTCATCGAAGGCATTCTTCACATAGCGTCCCGCATATTCCTTGTATTCAGGAGATACATTAGCGGCAACATATTCAGGATCAAGGTCTTCCAGCGGGAAAAATCTTCCGTCATGATCGACCAGAGGCTGATGGTTTCCATTCTTGTCAATGACCATCATAGGACCGATTCCGGCAGCCGTAGCCACCTTCTTGTCGTCCGCACCGAATGTCGGAGCGATATGTACGATACCTGTAGTTCCCTCATCAACAGATACATAGTCACCTGTGATTACGCGGAAAGCGTCTCCGTCGATAGGTTTGAACCATGGAATGAGCTGATGGTATCTGATGCCGGCGAGTTCAGAACCCTTGAAAGAGCCGTCGAGGACCTTGAAAGGAATGAGCTTGTCGCCAGGTTTGTAATCTTCCAGTGCCAGTCCGGCAGCCTTAGGGCTGAACCACTCTGACACCAAAGCCTTGGCTACCACATAGATAGCTTCAGCTCCGGTATATGGATTGAAGGACTTCACCCTCACATATTCAATGTTCGGACCTACGCAGAGCGCAGTGTTTGAGGACAAGGTCCAAGGAGTCGTGGTCCAGGCGAGGAAATATACAGGGAGAGTCTCAAGTCCGAAAAGCGGCTGGCTCTTCGCATCCTTGATGACCTCGAACTGCACTGTAACTGTAGTGTCAGTCACATCCTTGTAGCAACCAGGCTGGTTCAACTCGTGAGAACTGAGTCCGGTTCCGTCTGAAGGAGAGTATGGCTGGATAGAGAATCCTTTGTAAAGGAGTCCCTTGTCATAAATCTTCTTCAAGAGATACCAGAGAGTCTCGATATATCTGTTGTCGTAAGTGATATACGGGTCATTCATGTCCACCCAATATCCGATACGCTCGGTCATGTTAACCCACTCGCGGGTATATTTCATGACTTCCTTGCGGCAAGTGTCGTTATACTCCTCAACGGAAATCTTACGTCCGATGTCATCCTTGTGGATTCCGAGTTTCTTCTCCACTCCGATTTCCACAGGAAGTCCGTGGGTATCCCATCCGGCACGACGGTTCACCTTATATCCTGACTGGGTCTTGTATCTGCAAATAGCATCCTTAATAGAGCGGGCCATTACATGGTGTATGCCCGGCATACCATTAGCTGACGGCGGTCCCTCGAAGAAAATGAATTCAGGGGCGCCTTCTCTCAGTTCGAGAGATTTTTCGAACGCGTGATGCGATTTCCATCTGTCCAGTACCTCATTGCCTACTGAGACCAGATTCAAGCCCTTATACTCTTTGAATGTCATATTATTTTATATATTTTTGCAGTTTGCAAAGATAGTAAGAATCTTGTTAAAATGCATTATTTTTCCCAAAGACAATGTGCACACTGGATATAATTTTGACAATATGCCTCTCAGCTGCTCTGATACAGGGACTATTCAAGGGTTTCACAGAGCAAGTAATTGCCCTTGTGGCGATTATAGCAGGCACATGGGCCGCATATAAGTTCACAGGTCTGGTCTGCAGCATGGTCCAGCCGTATCTGAACATGTCCGACAGAATACTGCACGTCATTGTCTTCATACTGATGATTGTAGCAGTGATTCTGGTGCTTCATCTGATCGGAAAAATCATCAAGGCCAGCATCGATTTCGTGATGCTCGGATGGCTCGACAAACTTCTTGGAGGAATCTTTGCCGTGCTGAAGGCAGCACTAATCCTCGGAATACTCATTATACTTTTCAATACATTGAATTCAGCGTTCAACATCGTACCGGAATCCGCCATCGACGACTCCGTCCTATACGGAACTCTCAAGAGAATCGCCTACACGGTTTTCCCTTACTTCAAGGAACTGCTGTTCAAACAATAAAGTAATTATGGCACGCATATTATTCATAGAGACTTCTACAGCGCTCTGCTCCACCGCCCTGTCGGAGGACGGAAAAATCATTTCCACCCGTGAAAATCAGGACCGCAAACACGCATCGCTGACAGCGCCTTTCATCCAGGAAATGCTGGACGAGAAAAACATCACAGTAAAAGATTGCGATGCAGTATGCGTCAGCATGGGCCCGGGTTCATATACCGGACTCAGAGTAGGCGTTTCCACTGCCAAAGGACTCTGCTTCGGTGCAGGACTCCCACTTATAGCTGTCGGTTCACTGGACACTCTGGTATGGCAGGCTATCCGTGAGAATCTTCTCCCCGAAGGCTGCAAGTACATTGTCCCCATGATCGATGCTCGACGGATGGAGGTCTATACGGCAGTCTTCACCCCTGACGGAAAGCAGGTTACAGAGACCAAGCCTGAAATCGTCGAGACCTCGAGCTTCTCCTCATATCTGTCGGAAGGTCCGGTCCTGTTCATAGGTGACGGTGCCGAGAAATGCAGGGAAACACTCAACTCCCCCAACGCCTTCTTCGTCCAGACCTGTCCGAAGGCCGAGTCAATGCTGGTGCCTGCGGAGCGTCTTTTCGAGGAAAAGAAGTTCGAGGATACCGCCTACTTCGAGCCTTTCTACCTGAAGGAGTTCGTACCGACAGTATCCAAGAAGAAGATAATATAAGTCAATGACATACTAAAAATGCTGCTCCAGTTTCCCGAAGCAGCATTTTTATGTCATATCAATGCTAGAGCACTGTGCTCAAGTATTTGCGGAGTGACGGGCCGTCCTTTATGCTTGGAACATTTGCAATGGTGCCATCCACAATAAGATATACATAAGGAAGGCTTGGAACATTGTAGAGGGTAACGGCTGTCCCGAGAGGATCACAGACATTGACCCAACCCAGATTCTGGTTCTTCACGACGGAAGCCCACGCAGCCTTGTCTGCGGTAGCCGCGATGCTGTAAATCTCGAAGCCCTTCTGGTGATAGTCAGCATATATGTTCTTAATCACATCGAGATTGAACATCTTCTGTGCGGCATCGCCCGGATTCCAGAAATAAACCATTACGACCTTGGACTTTATCATGCTGAGACGCTTGTTCTGTCCGTTCACGTCAGAAAGTTCCACGTCAGGGAAACCGAGTTCGTCCGCATCCTGGAGACGTGCGTCGAGACTGAGCAACTGCTGGCGCCTGACAGCCTCCTTGTCCAATGCCTTGACATATTTTGACTCAGGATATACGGTCTTGAGCGAGTCGCTGATACTTCTGAAATGAAGTGCATCAGTAGCTTGGCCGAAAACAGGTGTACCATTGCCCACAACCTGATAAAGCACAGGGATGGAGGTCAATGAATGTGAATTGGCGAGAATGTATCTTACTCTGCTTCTGTAATATGCGACAAACTGGGACATGAGTTCCTTCTTGAGGCTGAGGGCCTGCTCTGAAGACTGGTTCATGTCGGCAAGTTCAGCTGCCGTAGAAAGGAATTTGTCATTGAAGTCAGCCTCATCTTTCTCGATTTCCATGAGTTTCAATGTCTCGTCAGAACCTGTTACAGAATACTTTCCGAGGGTATCCGAATTAACATTGACCTTATCCCCTTTCTGGAGGAGGAGGGAGCCGATGCGGGTGTTCTTATAGAACAGGTAGATGAATTCCGGCTGACCTTCAGCGACCTGAAGTTTGTATGTGTAACGTCCTTTGTCGTCGGTCTTCACTGTGTCCAGCACCTTATAGCGGTTTACGTCAAGGAGCTTTACAATAACTTCAGACTCAGGCGCTTCAGCGAGGACACCTTCAATTCTTGCAGACCTGTTGCAAGATGTGGCCGCTGCAACCAGTGTCAGGAGCGCGGCGGCAATTCTATAACTTTTCATATTCAGCGAGGATTGAAGATGCGATTTTCTGGAACTCTTCCTGACCGAGCTTGAGTTTCTCCTTCCTGAAGTCGATGTCGCTTTCCTGCTGGAGAGGGACCAGATGGATGTGGGTATGAGGGACTTCCAGTCCGAGCACACATACGCCGATTCTCTTGCATGGTACTGCTGCCTGGATTGCAAGGGCAACTTTCTTGGCGAAAGCGCAAAGTCCGAGATAGGTCTTGTCGTCAAGATGGAAGATATAATCATCTTCTACATTCTTGGGGATGACAAGGGTATGACCCTTTACAAGCGGATTGATGTCGAGAAAAGCGTAGAACTCGTCATTCTCGGCTACCTTGTAAGAAGGAATCTCCCCTTTTGCAATTTTTGTAAAAATAGTAGACATAAGGCTACAGAGTTATATCCAGAATCTTAAATTTAATTACTCCAGAAGGCACTTTGGCCTCTACGATATCCCCCTTCGCATGTCCGATGAGAGCCTTCGCGATAGGAGTGGTAGATGCGAGCTTGCCATGAGCGAAATCAGCCTCGGTCTCACCTACGATGGTGAATTCCATCACCTTCTTCATGGTCATATTCTCCACCTTGACCTTGTTCATCATCTGAACCTTGTCGGTTCCGACCTGAGACTCATCTATAACCTTGGCATTTGCCACAAGATTCTTAAGGTTCACAATCTTTATTTCAAGCAGCGACTGTGCCTCTCTTGCCGCATCATACTCGGCATTCTCTGACAAATCACCCTTCTCCCTAGCCTCTGCAATGGCTGCAGATATGACCGGACGCTGAGCCAATGCATCAGCAAGATCTTTCTTCAGTTTATCAAGACCATCCTGGGTCATGAAATGAACTTCTGCCATAATATTGTTAATTTAAAATGTTTTTCAATAAGATAAACAAAAGGAGTCCTGCCGATAGACAGAACCCTGACCTTTGCAAATATAGTGAATTTTAATATCTGATGCAAAGATATTTCAATCCTTGAACTTGGGATTCAGAATTGCGTCATAAATTATCAGCTTTTTAGGATCAATCTTCTCCATGACAGGCTTTTCTGACACTTCCTCTACCTTACGGGATGCCGGCCTGAGGCCTTCAGGACGACTAGGCGCAGTTTCGCGGACACGCATACCGGAATTCTCCGCAATAGGCGCAACAACAACCGGTGCCTGAACCGCCGCAGGCGCAGGTTTCGGGTCAATGACAACAGGTTCGGACCATGGTTTTGTCTGAGAAGGAGTCTCCGGAACCGGTTCTTCCCACGGCATTGACGGTCCCTCATCATCCTCTACTACAGGCTCCTGCCATGGTCTGGACGGCTTCTCCTCAGGATCTTCATCCTGCTGAGCCGTCGTCTCCCCATTCATTTCAGCAAGAATGCTCTTGAAGATATCCTTAATGTCTTCTCCGTGTTCCTGTCCGCCCTGCAGAGGTTTCTTGGATTTGTTCTTCTTCTCCTTAGCGGAGATGACTGCTGAAACCACCGGCAGACCGAGAAATATGACTATCGTCAATATGTCGTAAAAACTCATAACACCTATAATATCGTTCCGGTAAATATAATCATTTTTTGGACACATTGGGAAGCAGCGGGGAACTTTCGCCCACGCACACTAGCTACAGAAGGCTGCGACAGAGCTCCCTGTCCTTGTCAAGCCGCGAAGTAAGGAGAGCCAAATCATTGAATTTCACCTCATTCCTTATCTTCTTCACAAAGGAAAGACGAATGTCAAGGCCATAGATATCCTCATCGAAATCGAAGATATTGGTCTCTATTGTCAATGCATTTCCCGAGCCCAATGTAGGACGTACGCCAATGTTGCACATACCGTCCCACTGACGGCCAAGTGTCTCTACCTTAACGAGATAGACCCCGTTTCCAGGGACAAGTTTCAACGGCTCATATAACTGCATGTTGGCAGTCGGGAAGCCTATCGTATGCCCGAGGCGGTTGCCTGAGACGACGACTCCGTAGAGCTGATAGGGATAGCCCAGCATGGCATTGGCCTCATCAATGTTACCCTCTGACAGGGCATTCCTTATCTTGGTGGAGCTTATTACAATGCCGTTGTCCATCTTGTAACTCATCGGCCTGATCACTTCAAGTCCAAGTTTTTCCGCGATTCCGGCAGTCTGTTCCGGAGTACAGAGGTCTGAGCCGATTCTGTTGTCATAACCCACCAGCACGGCCTTTCCGCCGAACTTGGCAATCACGTAATCCCGAAGGTAATCCTCTGTCGTCAAGCGGCTGAATTCCCTGGAGAAAGGAATGACCTCAACTTTGTCAATGCCGATATCCGTCAGCAGTTTCTTCTTCTCTTCCATCGAGGTCAGCAGGCGGAGGTTTCTGGCATCATTCTGCAGCACATTCCTCGGATGAGGCCAGAAAGTGACGACCATGCTCTCATCACCACGTTTCCTGGCCTCCTCCAAGAGTTGCTGTAAAATAAAACGGTGCCCAAGATGGACACCGTCGAAAAATCCTGTGGCTATAACCATCTTACGAGTCCGAAATCCTGTCTGTGAGGCAGCAGCGGATTCTTTGGATAAATCCTGGTTGCCACCTGATACATTCCGGTACGCTCAGGAAGGATGGAAGCCTGATACTTGACAACGCCATCCTTTGCCTCGGTAACATTGAAATCACACTTGTCCTGGATGTGGAGCTTGCCATTGTTGTCGGTTACGGCGAAGAGCATTTCCACTCCGATATCCTCTGGCTTGAGGTCTCCGATGTTCAGAACGACCTCTGCTTTGAGCGCGTTGCTTGGAGAAAGTGAGTATGAAGAGTCCGGCTGAGTGTATGAAAGTACCTCAATGTCAGGCCATTCTCTGCGCACGTGCTTCTTCCATGATGCGATTTCGCGTGCAACCTTGTAATCATCAGCCTCCAGAGATGCTGCCCTGACTGACTGCGGAGCATAGTACTGGTTCACATAGTCAGTGAGCATTCTGTTTGTGGTGAAGTTGCAAGCTACCTGGGCAATTGTATTCTTGATATATTCAATCCATGCTTCTGAATGTCCGGTGTTCTTGTCAACATCGTAGTAAACAGGAGCGATTTCATTTTCGATTGTGGTGTAGATGGTAGCAGCATCGAGCTCGTTCTGATAATACTGGTCATCATAAGTCCTCTCGAGAGGGAGAGCCCAGCCTGCGCCCTTCTTGTAGCCTTCTACCCACCAGCCGTCAAGCACTGAGAAATGCATTACGCCGTTCATGGCAGCCTTCTCTCCTGATGTACCTGAAGCCTCCTGCGGTCTCGTAGGGTTGTTCATCCAGACATCGACGCCCTGTACGAGTCTCTTGGCAAGTGAAATGTCATAGCCCGGTACGAAGACGATCTTTCCGATGAACCTGTCCTGCTTGGAGATTTCCACAATCTGACGGATAAGGTCCTGACCTGCCTTGTCTGCCGGATGTGCCTTTCCTGCGAAGAGGAACTGAACCGGCATCTTAGGGTTATTCACGATTGCATCGAGTCTGTCGAGGTCAGAGAAGAGCAATGTCGCACGCTTGTAAGTTGCGAAACGTCTTGCGAATCCGATTGTGAGCACGTCATCACGGAGGGTCTCCTTGATGGTAACCACCTGTCTTGGTGAATAGTGGTTTGCCACGGCAGGATTTGAAAGTTTCTCCTTAACAACATTGATAAGAGTCCTCTTCAGTTCTTTCCTGGTCTCCCAGATCTCGTCATCAGAAACCTTGTAGATTCCTTCGAAGCACTTCTTATCGTAGTGATGTGTCTGGAATTCAGGGCCGAACACTTTCGCGTGGATGGCCTTCCACTCCTTTGAAGCCCATGTAGGATAGTGGACACCGTTGGTCACATAGCTGATATAGAGCTCCTCAGGAAGATATCCAGGGTACATGTTTGCGAAGATGTCCTGGCTGACCTTTCCGTGAAGCATTGACACGCCGTTCACATTCTGTGAGATGTTGGCAGCGAGAATGCTCATGGAGAACTTCTCGTTGATGTCGTTTCCGTTGAGCTTTCCGAGCCCCATCATTGTCTCCCAGTCGATCTTCAGGCGCTGCGGATAATGTCCGATGTATTTTCTCAACATTCCCTCGTCGAAGGCATCGTGTCCTGCAGGAACAGGGGTATGTGTCGTGAACAGGGATGATGCACGTACGACTTCCAGTGCCTCAGGGAATTCGAGATTGTCATTCTGGATATATTCACGGAGTCTTTCGAGTCCGATGAATGCAGCATGTCCCTCGTTGCAGTGATAAACCTGAGGATTCAGGCCGAGAGCACGGAGGGCACGGACACCGCCGACACCGAGAAGGAGTTCCTGCTTGAGTCGGTTCTCCCAGTCGCCTCCGTAGAGGTGATATGTAACCTGACGGTCCTCGTCAATGTTTGCTTCGTAGTCAGTATCAAGGAGATAGAGGTCTGTTCTGCCGACTGCCACCTTCCAGATGCGGGCTGTGATAGTACGTCCGGGGAATGCCACGCTGGTAGTTACCCAGTTGCCGTCCTTGTCCATGACAGGCTCAGCAGGAATCTTGGAGAAGTTCTGCGCGTCATACTTGGCAACCTGGTCGCCCTGTGCAGAAAGTACCTGTGTAAAATAACCGTAACGGTAGAGAAGACCTACTGCGACGAGATTCACGTTCATGTCGCTGGTTTCCTTCAGATAGTCGCCGGCAAGAATACCGAGACCACCGGAGTAGATGCTCAGGGATGAGTCGAGACCGTACTCCATGCAGAAGTATCCGACAGAAGGGTCTTTTCTCTCTGCCTTGAGGGCCATATATGCATTGAATTCCTGCATAACGCTCTCATACTGTCCGACAAATGCGGCATCCTTGCTGAGTTCATTGAACCTCTTGAGGCTGACAGTGTCGAGAACAACCATCGGGTTGTGTCCGCAGTTATGCCATACAGTCGGGTCAATGGCTTTGAACAATGCCTTGGCGCTTTCGTTCCAGCACCACCAAAGGTTTTTAGAAAGGGTCTCAAGACCGCTCAGTGCATCAGGAAGATGCCTTGTCACCATTACACTCTTCCACGAAGGTGTACTTACTTGTATCTTTTCGTACTTCATAATCGGTTTTTCTGCCGCTTCCGGATAGGCTCCGTTCACGGCTATCACTTTGTCAATCGCTTTGGAGTATGCCTCCTGATAATATTTGATCTGGTTTTCCCACAACGCTATAGCCGAAACGTCTTTAGCATTGGCCATATATTCATGCTTCTGGTCGTCTGTCATCAATGCGGCCTCGCGGATTCTCTCCGCTACGGCAGCAACAACGTCATTGTAGTTGGAATCGTTCCTCTCCACTACTGAGATGCCAGGGTGCTTCTTGCTGTAGTGAGTGTCCACCCAGACACCGAAACCGGCAAGACTTGTTGTCAATGTCGGTATCCTGAATGCCAGACTTTCGAGAGGTGTGTATCCCCACGGCTCATAATAGGAAGGGAACAATGTCAAGTCCAGACCGATGATCAGGTCATAGTACTTCATATTGAAAATGCCGTCGTTTCCGTTCAGGTATGACGGAATGAAGTATGTCTTGATGTTCGCTCCCGCAGCATTGTCAAGTCCGAGTTCCCTGAATCGCCCGGTTATCTGGTCATATTCAGGATTCATCAGATAATGAGACACTTGAGTCTTGTATGAAGCATTGCCTTTTCCGGCAAGCTTGGCTTCAAGCTCACGATCCGGGCCGTTGTGGCCGGCAGGAATCATGATGAACGCGTGGATTTCCTTTCCGCGGAAATCAGACTTGCGTATTTCATTGGCTGCGTCGATGAAAACATCGATACCTTTGTTCCTGTACTCGTATCTTCCGCCGATTCCGATGAAGACGGCATCCTCCGCAACCTCCTCTCCGGACATTGCGGAAGCCACTTCCTTCAGTCTGAGTCTGGCGGCTCTGCGTTTTTCATCATATTCTTCCTCTGTAGAAGGAGTGAAGCTGTTCTCGAATCCGTTCGGTGTCACCACATCGACAGGCCTTCCGAGGAAGTGCTCGCATTCGCGTGCCGTGATCTCGCTGACTGTAGTGAATATGTCAGCATTCTCGGCAGACTTCTTCTCCAGGGAATAAAGAGCCATCACATTGAACTGACGAGCCTTATCTTCCGCGTTGTATGACTCCATGGAATCATACAGCGGCATATTGTTGCCTGCGAGACACCTGCCTATCACTGTGGCATGTGTGGTAAATACCGTGGCAACCGGTGATTTCCTTGCCTTGAGGTACAGGATACCCGCACCCGTCTGCCACTCGTGGAACTGTGCAACTACCTTCTCGGATGAGCTGAGATAGAAATTGCAGTAACTTTCGATTACTTTACCTGCAACATATCCGAAAAGGACTGATTCCTTGTAGTCCCAGTTTCCTGTAATGGAATCTACTTTGTAAAGTTCCCAATATTTAGCCAGAATATTATCGGTATCGGTAAGGAAGTGTTTGAAATCCACGAGGATAGCCACTGGATTTCCAGGTACGTTCCATCTTCCGATTCTGAGCCTGAGGCCGCTCTTGGCTGCCTCGACTCTCCAGTCCTGCCAAAGCAGAGGGTCCTCACGGAAGTCAGGGTTGGCATCGGTATCCATCCATACGTCCGGACCGACAAGAATATGATGTCTCTTCAGCTGTGATTTAAGGAACAGCGATTTAGTCGCTATGACGGTATAGATTCCGCCGATTTTGTTGCAGACTTCCCAGCTGACCTCAAACAGATAATCCGGTCTGTTCAATTCTTTAGTCATTATTCACTTTTCTTTTTTACGGCTTTCTTTACGGCCGGCTTCGAATTTTTCTTCTCCTTTGCCGCCTCCGATTTCACCGCTTTACCTGCAGACTTTTTCGCGACCCTCACAGTTTTTTCAGATGTCAAGGTCGTCCTAGTCTTCTTGTTTTCAGCCGGTTCCGCTTTTTTTGCCGGCTTCCTTTTCTCAGTTTCCTGATTTTCAGAAGTTGCAAATTTAGCAACAGTTGCGGAATATTCCTCATCCACCCTGATAATAAAATCACTCAAAACGTTCATATAGTTGATGAACGCCTCGTAAGGGGTGTCGTAAGGGTTGAAATATTTGTGGACTTCTCCGTCTGAGAAGAATTTTGTGCACATATAATAGAAGTGGTCGCTCTCCTGCAGATGGCCGAAATCATTGTAGAGTGCAGGGTCATTGACAAGAGCGAGTTTCTCATACTGGGCGTAAAGCTTGTTGTAGGCCTCCTGCTGGAGTTCGTTTCCGAGCCATGCCGTGACGTCGCGCTCCTCGTCTGCCCATGAAATAGGCTCCGGAACTTCGAGTGAAGACACCGGTTTGCAAGCTTTTGCGACTTCTGAAGGAGTACTGAAGCGGAAGGTACCGTCATTGAGGATGGTCTCAGGAAGGTACTTCATGAAATCAAAGATTCCTGAAGCGGCGTTCTGGTGCTCTCCGAAGGTCTCATAATCCATGAACAGGTTGATCACGTCACCTGCAGAGGTATTGATATCATTCTTGAGCCATCCGAGATACTTCTCGGCAGTAAGTGGCCACTCAGCCCAGCTCCTGTCAGAGAATCTGAATGCGATATCGTCGCTGAGAGAGTAGTTTCTGAGAAGGAGTTTCAGTCTGTTCTGCCTGTCATCGGAATATACGAAATCAGGGCTTCTCCATGCGAGGATATGCTTTGCGCCCTCGGTAAGCATCGTGTGGAATCCCATGTCATAGACCTGCGCGCCGATAGTGTCAGAGTAGATGAGCTCGGTATTTCTGAATGTAACCGGGGTAACTCCGAAATAGTGCCCGATGGCGGCCTTATGCTTGAGGACCTGGTGTTTGAACTCCGGCTCAGAAGCGAGGGAAGCCAATGAGTGATAATAAGTTTCGCAGAGGAACTCGGCGCATCCCGTGTCCGCGAGCTTACGGAAACTGTCAATGACTTCAGGTGCATATCTCTCGAACTGCTCCAATGCTGAACCGCTTATGGAGAAAGCCACCTTGAATGCGCCCTTGTGCTGATTTATGAGTTCAAGCAGGAGCTTGTTCATCGGAAGATAGCACAAGTCAGCCACTCTCTTGAGAATGGTCCTGTTCGTGAAGTCATCATAATAATGTGAATCCTTGCCGATATCGAAAAACCTGTAAAGTCTCAGTCTGGTAGGCTGATGGATCTGGAAATACAGGCATAAATTTTTCTGGGTCATATCTATATCATTTTATTTTACAACTGATTCGTAAACGCTCTTGATTTTGGCGGCGGCGTTGTTCCATTTGAGGGTATTGACCTCGTCATAGCCGAACTTGGATGCGAACTGGGAAAGTGCAGGATACTGCAGAAGAGCATAAATCTCGTCCGCCATGGCATCCACATCCCAGAAGTCCACCTTGAATGCATATTTGAGGACCTCGGCAGCACCTGACTGTCTGGAAATGACTGAAGGCACTCCTGAGCGCATAGCCTCGAGAGGGGAAATTCCGAAAGGCTCAGATACAGAAGGCATTACATATACATCTGACAATGCAAACATCTTCTGCACCTCATTTCCGCGGAGGAATCCTGTAAAGTGGAACCTGTCTGAGATTCCGAGTCTTGCCACCTGGCGGATGGACCTGTTCATCATATCTCCGCTGCCGGCCATCACGAAACGGACATTGTCACATCTCTTCAGCACTTTGGTTGCAGCCTCGATGAAATACTCAGGACCCTTCTGGAAAGTGATTCGGCCGAGGAATGTCACGACCTTGTCCTTCACGCCCTTTTCCACCTTCACTTCACTTCTTCCGCTGAAATCCACGGCATTATGCACGGTAACGACCTTTGCAGGGTCAATGCCGTACTTCGTAATCACGATGTTTCTGGTAAGGTCGCTCACGGTAATCACCTTGTCCGCAGCCTCCATTCCGCGCTTCTCGATTTCATAGACGCGAGTGTCAATGTTATTGTCACTGCTTCTGTCGAACGATGTCGCGTGGACATGCACCACGAGCGGTTTTCCGGAGAGCCTCTTGGCAGCGATTCCTGCATTGTATGTAAGCCAGTCATGCGCATGGATGACATCGAACTCATCCTTATGTGTCATGGCGATGGTTCCGCCCACCATAGCATATCTGGCGACCTCTTCCATCAGGTTCGAGCCGTACTTTCCGGAGAATTTGTAGGTATGACCGTAGTTCACGGTAAAGTCACGGACCTGACGTTTCCTGTCTTCCTCAACGAGAGTATGGAACTCTTCGGGATCAAGGTACGGAACCATGTTGGTACCGATATGCACGAACTGCACCTTGTCGAGGAAGTCATCCACGTTCATGGTGTCCGTAATCTCAACAGGAACATCACTGGCATTGATAATATCCGCAGCACTCTTATCCTCATCGCCCGATGCCGAAGGCATCACGAACATGGTCTCTACACCATTGTGTGCCAAGCCTTTGACGATTCCGTAGCAGGCTGTTCCGAGTCCGCCGGCGATATGTGGAGGGAATTCCCATCCGAACATCAGCACTTTCATTATCTTTCCTCCCTATATTTATTGATCATACTTTCCACATAAAGAAGAGCCGCCGTGCTCAATGCAGACGAAATCGCTCCGTGGGGCTCGTGAGGAGGGTCTCCGTCGTAAAGTTCGGAGAATGCTCCCACGCCGTGCTTGTTCAGATCGTCATAGAATCCTTCGATGAGCATCTCGGCCCTGCGGCAATATGCTGCGCCCTGCATCTTGAACTTGGCATTGGCATAGAACAGGAGCAGCGCAGGCCATGCGCAACCCTGCTGATAGGCATTGTCACGCTCTGTCTGGTTACCCTCATATACGCCTCTGTATTTCATGTCGCGAGGAGACAGTGTCCTGATTCCCCTGGATGTCGCAAGCTCCCTGTCAACGATATTCATGACGCTGTTCATCACGCTGTCATCCACAAGCTGGTGGAAGATTGCAAGTGCGATCAGCTGGTTCGGGCGAACATCGGTATTCTGACCGTTATTATCCACATAGTCAGCAAGGTAGCCCTTGTCTTCCATCCAGAATGTCGGCTGATAGTTGGCCTTGACAAGGTCCTTTACCGGAGTCCAAACCGCGGCGAATTTGCCGTCGCCGAACTTCTCGTCCATCTCTGTAGAGAAGCAGAGAATGTCATACCACAAGGCATTGGTCTCTACCTGGTATCCCGCTCTTTCCGTTACAGGGTTGCCGTCAACGTATGCGTTCATCCATGTCAATGCCGTCCTGTCTTTCTGTGCCCAGAGCAGTCCGTCCGGCTGGAGGGAAATCTCCTTTCTGTTACCAGGGGAATAGCTTTCCACGACGCGCTTCACCACGTCTCCATATTTTGCCCAGACCTTCTTGGCGGATGCGCCGGCTGCGATATATTCCTGGAGAACAGATGCAAGCATCATAGGTGCCTCAACCTGAGTCGTGCGGTGGAAGAACCTTTCCTGGTTGTCTGCGATGAGGTTGTCAAGAATCTCCTCGAACTCGTTTTTCTTTCCGGTTGCAAGCGTAAGTCCCGGAAGTGAGAACAATGTCTCTCTGAGAAGTCCTGTGTAAAGCCATGAGAATCCGGCGGTTATGCTCTTCTTTCCGTTTCTGTCACGGATAAGGAGGTCAGCACAGTGCACCAGCTGGTCGTGGAAACTTCCGATATTCTTCATGCCCTTGAGGACAGTATTGAATTTTCTCGTTATCACGCGAGGATTCTCCTCATTGACAGAAGCTGAGAGGATAACTGAATCTCCCTGCTTCATCTTCAGGATGAAGGCTCCAGGAACGAACAAATCCTCTTTGCACTCGAAACCGCGTCTTGCCTCGTCGGAATATGTTATTCCATTGTACCAGTATGGTGCGGATTTAAACTCGAATGAAGAAGAACTGAGCTGAAGGTTAAGGTCAGGGAATCCCTCATACATATTGAAAGAGACACCGTTGCCGATAACCCTGTAGTCTGTGCAAGCTTCTGAATTCTGCTTGGTGAGACTATGAATGTTTCTGAATGCCAGGAAAGGCTTCAGGTTCAATGTTACTTCGGCAGGTGATTTTCTGAGTTCATAACGGATCATCACCTGGTCCCTGTCAGGAACAAGCATGATACTCTTGACGAACTCCATTTCGCCTACCCTATAGACAATCTGCGGAATCGGGTCTGCCATGAAGTCAACGATATATTTATGGCCGCGCGGCTCATAAATGTCTCCATAGCAATGGATTCCGAGGTTGAATACTTTTCCGTTCACAGCAAGGCTCTCATCGACAGATGACAGCAGCATGTATTTGCTGCCGCCGAAATTGTCAACGGGCACGCCCAGCAGTCCGTGATAGCGTCTCGTGTTACATGTGACAATGGAGGTGTTGCAGTAAGCACCTGTCTTATTGGCACATATAATCTCTCTCTTCAATGAGTACGAGAGATTCACGAGTTCCGCCTTGTTGAAATTCAGAAATGCCATATTTTATATTTAGTTTTTATGATTTACGTCTGAATACCAGCGCACATCGGCTAGGAAGATACATGGTGATGCCGGTATCGGAATGATGCACTTCTCCTTCCTTAAGTCTGGAGAATCCGTCATACCGCTTCTCATCAGAATCCAGTTCAAGTTCCCAATCTCCTTCCGGAGCTTCGACAGCGTAGCCGGTGAATGATTCTGAAGGGTTAAAATCGAGTGCAAAGATATAATTTTTGCGTCTGAAAATCAAGACTTTCTTCTCCTCGTCGGCTCTGATCAATTCAGGTTTATAAGCCAGAAGATTCTCTTTTCTGAACAGATGAATCATGTCAGAATCGAAATTCATCAGATACTTGTAGCGGAGATAGTCAGGTTTGCACAGAGACCATTGTCTTCTGGCATATTTATACGACCATCCGTTTCCGGCACGGGGAAAATCTATCCACTCGGGATGACCGAACTCATTTCCCATGAAAGTCAGGTACCCGTCACCTGCCGTCGCGATGGTGACCAGCCTTATCATCTTGTGCAGAGCGATGCCCCTATCGACGACAAGACTCTTGGAGTCAATGTTCATCGACGTGTACATCTCCTTATCTATAAGTCTGAATATGAGGGTTTTGTCTCCTACCAGCGCCTGGTCGTGGCACTCGGCATAACTGATGGTCTTCTCATCCTCACGCTTGTTGGTAAGTTCCCACCAGATTTCACCCATGCTCCACTGGTCGTCTGTCTTTTCCTTGAGCCACTTGATCCAATGGTCAGCAACGCCCATGGCCATACGGAATTCGAAGCCAAGTCCTCCGGCCTCGAACGGAGCCGCCAGTCCAGCCATTCCGCTCATATCCTCGGCAATGGTAATTCCGTCAGGATCAATCTCTTTCACGAGCATTGCGGCCAATGCCAGATAAGTAACGGCATTTTCATCTACACCTGCATTGAAATAATTGTCATATCCGACGAAGTCCTTGCCCAGGCCGTGGTCCCAATACAACATACTTGTGACACCGTCGAACCTGAATCCGTCCAGATGATACTCTTCCATCCAGAACTTGCAGTTGGACAGGAGGAAGTATTTGGTTTCACTCTTTCCGTAGTCGAAGCATCTGGAGCCCCACGCAGGATGGTGTCCCTGGGGTCCCTTATAGAAATACAGGTCTTCCCTGCCGTCGAACAGGCTGAGCCCTTCCGCCTCATTGTCCACGCTGTGGGAATGGACGATATCCATCACGACGGCTATGCCGCGGGCATGTGCATCATCCACAAGATGTTTGAATTCCTCCGGTGTTCCGAATCTGGAGGAAAGTGCATAGAAGTTGGAGACCTGGTATCCGAAGGAGCCGTAATAAGGGTGCTCCTGAAGAGCCATAATCTGGATGGTGTCGTAGCCAAGTGCCTCGATATGAGGAAGAACATTGACACGGAACTCTTCGAAGGTGGCGACTTTTTCCTCCTCGGAACTCATGCCTATGTGGCACTCGTAGATCAGCGGATGAGGTCTCGCGCCCGGCCTCGCACTCTTCCATTGATATTGCTCGTCCGGTTCCCACACCTGCGCGCAGAACACCTTGGTGACAGGGTCCTGCACTACCCTCCTGACGTAGGAAGGGAGCCTTTCCCCGCCGCCTCCAGGCCATTCGATGAAGAGTTTGTAGAGTTCCTGATGGTGGAGGAACATGGCGGGCAGGCGGATTTCCCAGTTTCCGCCGCCGATAGGATGAAGAGAATAAGCCGCAGTACGTCTCCAGTTGTTGAACTCGCCTATGAGGTATATCCTGCTGGCATTGGGAGCCCACTCACGGAAGACCCAGCCCCCGTCGGCATCCCTGTGCAGGCCATAGTACAGATGATTGTTCAGCCCGTCGGCAAGGGAGCCGTCCAAGGCTATCTTGTCGCGCTCTTCCAATATTCTTTCATGACGCTTCTCTATGGCTTCCTTGTACGGAGCCAAATAAGGGTCGGTCTCATATATCTTCTTCATAATCCTGGTAATTTCTCGTTAAGGCCCTGTGAACCAAGCGGTTCCTCAAGCCATATCCATGTCGTCAGCTTTGTCCCTCACGCTCCTCAGATACGCGCGGCACTCCGCAATCAGTTCCTTGGACCTCTTCACATAGGCATCAATATCGTCAAGTCCCGTAGCCGGGTCCTCGACTTTAGCCGCGATTTTATCCAATTCCTCAACAGCTTTTCTGTAATCAAATTTATCCATATACCAATCCGTTGAAACCGTCATCTGCTTTCATTGACAATACAATCCAATGTCCCGTCGGCGAACATGACCGAAACTTTGTCGCCCTTCTTTCTGCCTCCGGCACCCTTCATGACCACACCGTCGCCGTCAAGCACCAATGCGTAGCCGCGTGAAAGGATTCGCCTCGGATCCGCACCCGAAATCCGGGATTCGAGGAGGTCAATGCGGGACTGCATCCCGGAAATCTTGTTCAGAAAGGCCATCTTGAGCCTGGAGCCATAGGACATAAGCCTCTGGTCTTCATCCATATAGATATCCAGAAAGACATCTGCGAGCGCCGTCGGAGTCTTGACGTAGTTCCATGCTGCCATGTCACATATATGAAAGTCCTGGTCATGACCGACTGCCGTCAGCACCGGCACGGGACACTTTGCAATGGCTGCAGCGACTTCGTAGTCATCGAAACATGCAAGGTCCAGTTTGGCCCCGCCGCCTCTCAATATCAGCACGGCATCATACGGACATTCCGCAGCGGCTGCGCTTCCGACCGCCCCGGAAATGGATTCCGGAGCGGACACGCCTTGCATCACGGCCTCGTAAAGGTCTGTGTGAAAGACAAATCCGTATTCATTTTCATGAAGATGCCGCATAAAATCACGATATCCGGCAGCGTCAGGAGCGGATATTACCGCAAGCCTGTAAGGGAGTGAGGTCAATGACAGTTTTTTCTGTCTGTCGAGCAGTCCTTCGCGTCTGAGACGTTCGATCGTCTCCTGCCTCCCCTTCTCCTTGTCTCCGATAGTATATTGAGGGTCAATGTCATCCACTATCACGGACAGTCCGTACAACTGGCTGAAATTGACCTGAACCTGTACAAGAACATTGATCCCGGCCTGAAGGGGAATTCCGGTCTCCGACTCGAAGTAAGGAGCCAGGAACCTGAATTTCGAGCTCCAGATTATGGCCGTAACCTTTGCTACAAGTCCGTTTCCGTCCGACTGGGAAAGTTCCATATAACAATGCCCTCCCGGCCTGGCCTTCACGGCACTTATCTCGGCTTTCACCCACAAACGGGACGGAAAAGCCCCCTCCAACACTGTTTTCAGATGCGTCTGGAGCGTGTAAAGGTCTATTACGTTTTTTTCCATACCACCTGTCATTAATTATGTCTCCGCCTTCCCACGGACAGCCCAGCAAAAGGGACTCCCCCAGCCCTGACCGGGCCCGGAAAGCGACGTTCCGCGCCTGCGGAACCCAAGTTACAAATTTAGAATCCGTTTCACTTATTTCAAAATAAAATCACCATGAAAGAACATTCCGGCGACGTCCGGAAATGTTTTCTCCGTCTTTCTTCATACTTCTGATTTTTTTGCTATCTTTGCGCCAGTTTTGTAACTCAAATTTCACTTTTTCGGAACAAATGAAACCTGGCACCAAAATCTCCAGCGCTAAGTTTGCCGGCAGCAGCACGATGGTCTCGCAGAAACCGGCCCAGAGACTGCCGGAAGTAGCGTTCATCGGGAGATCGAACGTCGGCAAATCTTCCCTGATAAACATGCTTACCGGAAACGGAAAGCTTGCCATGACTTCCGGAACTCCCGGCAAGACCAGGCTCGTGAACCATTTTCTCATAAACGACAGCTGGTATCTGGTGGATCTTCCGGGCTATGGTTTCGCCAAACTTCCTGACAAGGAACGCGAGAAACTGAAGGATGTTATCCGCGACTATCTGAACCATTCCGAGGAACTTCTCCTGCTCTTCGTTCTCATCGACGTACGCCATGACATCGGCAAGGTCGATATGGACTTTCTGGAAGAGCTCGGCCACAGTGACATTCCTTTCGCAATCATCTTCACCAAGGGTGACAAGATGGGACCTGTAGCCAGGGCCGCACAGATAGAGAGGGACAAGGCCCAGCTTCTGGAATCTTGGGAAGAGCTCCCGCTCAGTTTCGTAAGTTCTTCACAGACAGGGCTTGGCAAAGACGAGATTCTCGAATACATTTCAGACGTTCTGAAAGAAGCAGAGGAAAAGAATACTACAAACCAATATAAAAAGTAATGAACACACCTCACAAAATGGAATTGTTTGCATGCAGGGCTTCCAAAGACTTTGCAGCAAAAGTTGTTGACGAGTTGAACAAGATCCAGCCGGAAGGAGAAGGTCCGGTACATCTCGGGAACTCAGAAGTTTCTGTCTTCAGCGACGGAGAATTCCAGCCATCATTTACTGAAAGCGTACGTGGAGCGACTGTCTTCATCCTCCAGTCCACTTTCCCTCCGACTGAGAACCTCATGGAACTGCTTCTTACCATTGATGCAGCCAAGAGAGCTTCCGCATACAAGGTCATCGCGGTTATGCCTTACTTCGGATGGGCACGTCAGGACAGGAAGGACAAGCCGAGAGTATCTATCGGAGCCAAGCTTTGCGCCAACCTCCTTAGCGCAGCCGGAGTGGACAGAGTCATGACCTGCGACCTCCACGCTGACCAGATTCAGGGATTCTTCGACATTCCTGTCGATCATATCTACGCAAGCAAGGTGTTCATACCTTACCTCAAGTCATTGAATATCGAGAACTTGGCAATCGCCGCTCCTGATATGGGAGGTGCAAAGAGGGCCAATGCCTATGCAAAGGATCTCGCTTGCCCGGTAATCATCTGCCACAAGTCCAGAGAGAGAGCAAATGTGGTAGCTTCCATTACAGCCATCGGTGACGTTGAAGGAAAGAATGTAGTTATCGTGGATGATATGATCGATACCGCCGGCACACTTACAAAGGCTGCCGACATCCTTATCGAGAAAGGCGCGAAGAGCGTAAGGGCTTGCGCGACACACGCAATCCTTTCAGGTCCTGCATATGACAGGATCAATGCTTCCAAGCTTTCTGAGGTTTATGTCACAGACACAATTCCTCTGAGAGCTGCCCCGGGCGTTGACACAAGCAAAATCAAAGTTGTCTCCATGACCAGCACATTCGCAAGAATCATCCGCAAGGTTTGCGACAACGAGCCTATCAGCCCTGAATTTATTTTCTAGAAGTATATTATAAATAGGTCCTGAACCCAGTCTGGGGATGTTTATTCCCCGGAAAACGGGATTCAGGGCCATGATTGTCTAAAGACGCATGAAGATTTTTATTGCAGCATTGATTCTCATCGGAGCAGGCGTTTTCGGGATGTGCTTCAATGTCATATTCCGGAAAAAGGATTTCCCTCAAAGCGATGTCGGTGCCAATGAGAATATGCGTGACCTAGGTATCCGCTGCATGAGAGAGGAGGACGACGAGCGCTTCTCCCGCATGGGCAAAGAGAACAAAGACGGAGCCGTATGCTCCGGAACATATAGTGAATCCTGTGCAGCCTGCGGGCTTTACAAGAAGGATCACAAAAACAAGCAACAGTAACCCTCGTGAGAGGACAAAAAACAAGTAAAGATGAGTCTAGTAGCAATTGTTGGCCGTCCGAATGTCGGCAAATCAACACTTTTCAACCGCCTGGTAGGAATGAGGCAGGCTATCGTCGATGAGACGGCAGGCGTAACCCGTGACAGACATTATGGTAAATGTGAGTGGTGCGGAAATGAGTTTTCAGTAGTAGATACGGGAGGTTATACTTCCGGATCAGATGATGTGTTCGAAGAAGAAATCCGCAAACAGGTGGTCATAGCCATTGAAGAGGCCGATGTGATCCTCTTCATGGTAGAAGCTGCTACCGGAATCACTGACTATGACGCAGAAATCGCAGACATCCTCAGAAAGAGCAAGAAACCTGTAGTCGTAGCCGTAAACAAAGTCGATTCAGGAGACAAGGTTTTCGATACTTACCAGTTCTATTCCCTTGGACTCGGCGACATCTGGAGCATCTCGGCGGCTAACGGAGGCGGAACAGGTGACCTTCTCGACGAGATTGTCAAGAAACTTCCTGAAGATGCTGAGGCCGAGGATGAGCACCCGGGCGTTCCGAGAATCACTATCGTAGGAAAGCCTAACGTCGGGAAATCATCATTGACAAATGCGCTTCTGGGTGAGGAAAGGAACATTGTCACGAACGTTGCCGGTACTACAAGAGATTCAATCTCATCGTATTACAACAAGTTCGGTCATGAGTTCGTATTCGTGGATACCGCCGGAATCAGAAAGAAGAACCGCGTCAATGAGGACCTCGAGTTCTATTCTGTCATGAGGTCAATCCGTGCCATCGAGCACAGTGACATCTGCGTGATGATGATCGATGCGACGACAGGTATGGAGGCTCAGGACATGAATATCTTCAACCTTATAAAGAAGAACAAGAAAGGCTGCGTACTCGTAGTCAACAAATGGGACCTCTTCGAGAAACAGAGCAATACCATGGCCGAGTATGTGAAGGCTATGCAGGCCCGCATCGCTCCTTTCAATGACGTGCCTATCATCTTCACATCAGTGCTTAAGAAACAGAGAATCCTCGACGTCCTGAATGAGATAGAGCATGTATGGCAGAACTACTCCAGAAGGATCTCCACATCCAGGCTCATGGAGGCGATGCTTCCTGAAATCGAGAATTATCCGCCTCCTATGTGGAAAGGTAAGCTTGTGAAAATCAAGTATATGACACAGCTGCCTACGAAATTCCCGGCATTTGCATTCTTCTGTAACCTTCCTCAGTACATAAAAGATCCGTACAAGAGATTCCTTGAGAACAAGTTGCGCTCGCACTTCGACCTCACAGGCTGTCCCGTACAGATGTTCATGAGAAGCAAATAAAAGGAATTTACTTCAAGACTTTATGGCTGGCCGGACCGGTGAATCAGAACAGATTCCTGATCCGGTCAGCTACTGTTTCCAGCAGCCACTTCGGAGTGGACGTGGCTCCGCAGACTCCGGCATGGTCATCAGGACGAAACCATTCCGGACGAATATCATTGACCTCACACACATGGTAGGTCCTGATATTGAGGGAACGGCACAATTCGCACAGAACCTTTCCGTTGGAGCTGTCCCTTCCGGAAACGAAGACTATAATATCATGGCTGAGAGCAAACTCTGACAGTTTCTCGTGACGTCCGGCAACCTGCTGACAGATAGTGTCATGGATGCTGAGCAGACCTTTTCCGCGGAACATCTCGCGTGACAGTTCATGATGCTTGGCCATGGCCTCTTCCAGAGCGGTGCAGATGGCTGCATAGCCGGCAGGACTCTTGGTGGTCTGGGAGAAGATTTCCACAGGTCCGTCCAAACGTATCTTATTGTGTTCCAATGCATCCGTAAGCATTGCCATGTTTTCCACCACGACGGCGTCACCACCTACCTGACCGAGAAGGCCAAGTACTTCCGCATGTCCGACCTTTCCGAATATGATTATCTGGCCGCCCAGGTCATGCACTCTGGAATATGCCTCGCGTATGCTCCTCTGGAGTTTCAGCACCACAGGACATGTGCAGTCTATCACCTCCAGACCGAGGCGCTGCGCCGCAAGATATGTTTCGGGAGGTTCCCCATGTGCGCGTATCAGAACTTTGGATTTCTCAGGAAGGTCCTTGAGATTCTCCAGTCCTATGGTCACGAGACCTGCACGCTGAAGGCGGTTCAGTTCCGCCTCATTATGGACAATGGAGCCCAATGAATAAAGTTTGTCGGTTTCGGGGTCTTTCAGAACATCCTCCGCCTTAGTCACCGCGCGGATAACACCACCGCAAAAACCTGAATACGAGTCGATTTCTACTGAAATAGCCATGACTGATACTATTCTCCGAATTTCTCCTTAACAAGATTTTTAACCCAGACCATCTGGTCTTCAAGTGTCATGTCAGAATTGTCCAGGACGACGGCATCCTCCGCCTGGCGGAGCGGTGACTTCTCCCTGTGAGAATCTATGTAATCACGGCTCTTGAGATTCTCCAGAACCTCATTGAAATCAGGATTCTGTCCGCTGGCCCTCATCTCCTTCAGACGTCTTTCCGCCCTGACATTATCATTGGCCGTCATGAAAATCTTCAAATCGGCATGAGGGAACACTGCAGTTCCGATATCCCTGCCGTCCATGACGATCCGCTTGTTCTTTCCGTAGCCGACAAGGATGTCATCGACAAAATCCCTCACCTCCGGAATCACCGCAACAGGACTCACGTGCGAAGAAACCTCTATCGTGCGGATTTCCTTCTCGACGCACCTGTCGCCGATGAAAGTCCTGCTCCCTTCAGGAGCATATTCGAAGTGTATGTCAATGTCAGGAAGTGCAGCCACAAGTGACCGGGTGTCAATGCTGCCGTCAGCGAGGACCATATCATGTTCCATCGCATAAAGAGTTATCGCCCTGTAAAGTGCCCCGGAATCCAGATACAGGAACGAAAATTCTTTCGCTATAAGTTTGGCAAAAGAACTTTTTCCGGTGGACGAATATCCGTCTATAGCTATAATGATATCAGGAATGTGCATCTGAAAGTTGGTTTGGGACAAAAATAGGAAAAAAAAATTACTTTTCCCTCATTATCTTCAGCTGCTGTATCTTATATGAATCTTTCTTGAAAGTCACGAAGATTGTCACCTCGAAAGTCTCCCCACCGGCATTGAGCCTGCCCACTGCATATTTCATATTGGCCCGTCCGGCCGTATGGGTTATATCGAAGCCTCTCGGTGAATAACTGTCGAAGAATGATTTCAATATCTGCCGCGCCTGATTCTTGCTGGAATCGCTGGTGTTGGAAATTATGGAGATCTCAAGGTTGGAATCAAACCAGGCCGAGAGTTTGTCCGCATCGCCCTGTCTGATATATTTGGCTATAGGAATGAACACGTCGTAGCCCTCATTTTGAGGAATTGCGGCTGCACTGCCGCAGAAAGAAACCGCTGCAACGAAGAAAACTATGAATTTTCTGATGTCCATATCACTTAAACACGCTTTTAAAGACCATAATCATTTTGCAAATACCGAGCCACGTGTGTATATTTGCCAAAAGACTTGCATGGTCGTGCGGCCATGTGCAACATGCACATTGACAATGAAGATAACGTTAGTTACAGTAGGAAAGACAGACGTGAAATGGGTAAAAGAGGGGCTGGACTTGTATAAATCCAGACTCGTGCATTATGCCCAGTTCTCCGTCAGCGAGATACCCGAACTGAAGAATGTCTCTGCCCTCTCCAAAGAGCAGATAAAGACGAAGGAGGGAGAAATATTATTGTCAATGATAAAGCCGGCCGACTTCGTCGTGCTCATGGATGAACACGGCAGGCAGTTCAGGTCCATGGAATTTGCGACGTGGCTCCAGGAAAGGATGTCCACGTGCGGAAGAAACATTGTTTTCATAATAGGTGGTGCATACGGCTTTTCCAAGGCGGTCTATGACAGGGCCGACTTCAAGATTTCCCTGTCTGAAATGACTTTTTCCCACCAGATGGTAAGGGTTATTTTCACTGAACAGCTTTACCGGGCATTCACAATCATAAAAGGAGAGCCATATCACCACGAATAGGAGGAACGGACAATGGCATTGAAAAAAGAATCATTGAAAAGCAGGCTCAACAAGAACATCTGGCTGTTTTCTTTCGTAGTTGCGGGCCTCTTGTTCTTGGCCAATGTCTTTCTGGACAGACGTGCCGATTTCTCGGATTTCGCCGCACGTCACATGAACAAGGTGGTCAACACCAGATTCAGCCAGCTCGAATCCTACATGGAAAGGGCATTGAAAGAAAACCAGGGCGGCTGGCTGGAACTAAAGGACCTGCCTTCCGACATGGTGGTGTACCGATATTACGGAGACTCCCTCCAGTCATGGTGCAACCAGTTCTCTCTGGACAATGATGATGTCAGCCAAAGACTTGTAGTCCAGCGCTTTGTAAATCTCAGATATAATTTCGTATCCCCGCTTGCAGAGGTCGATGACTCCGTCAAGTACATGAACATCGGTCCGAAGTGGTATCTGGTAAAGTCTATACAGGACCGGCACGGCTGCAAGATAATCGGCGGTCTGGAAATCCGCAACACAATGGATACCAGGTCCATAAACGGTATCAATCCCAAGTTCAGGATTTCTGACAGATTCTCCATATATCCTATAAATTACAGCGGAGGGGCAGTAATTTTCGTCAAGGGGCAGCCGCTGATGAAACTTCTGCAGGAGACCGCCAGGATAATGCCGATTCTGCCTGACACCACGATGCTTTGGCTGTCAGTCGCATTCTTCATCTTCGGTGTTCTCATATATCTATGGTCACACCGGAACATTAAGACAATGCTGATATCCATACTGGCGCTCACCGCGGTGATGGGAACCTTCTACGCGACGGGCTACGGTATGCAGGGGTCTTCCAGCCTGTTCTCCCCTACCGTCTATGCAGGCGGCACTTTATTGTATTCTCTCGGCGCGGTACTCATAATAAACATCTGGATTGTGCTGGTCTTCAGCTGCATATACATTGCAAGGCCGGCAATCAGCGAGTATGTCAAGAAGGACTTGAAGCACAGGTCCATCTGGCTGATATTCATCGTCATCATAGCAGATGCATTGACATTGACCTGGCTCTTCTTCACTTTCCGCAGCCTCATCCTCAACTCCAACATTTCGCTGGAACTCTACAAGTTCATGCAGCTCGGGCGCTATTCGCTCTACATCTACATTTCCTACCTCGCGCTGCTTTCGGTGATTCCGCTTTCGCTTCAGATAATCCGCGTCAATGTATTCTATCTGACAGGGCTGAAATACGACGTATTCTCCAGGTTCGGCAGGTCATTCTTTGCCGTGGCCTGCGCCCTGTGTTTCCTCGGGCTGTTTTCGGTTCTCGGCAATGAAAAAGAGGCAAACAGAGTCGAAATCTGGATCAACCGTCTTTCCATCGACAGGGACCTCGGACTCGAGCTGCAGCTCAGGGGCGTCGAAAATGCCATCGCCGCCGACAATTCGATTCCGGATGTCATCCGCACGACAAACGATTACCGCGTCATACTGAACAGAATCACAGAGACTTACATGAGCCGAATCTCGAAGGATTTCGACATCAGTGTGTTCATTTTCAATGATAATGTCTCCGACCCCCAGATAGCCAAGTTTTTCAATGACAGGGTGATAGGTGCCGTGCCGATTTCTCCGAACTCCCGTTTCGTATATAGCAGGAACAGCAACGGAAGGGCGCAATATACCGGCATGTTCGTATATTATTCGCCGGACAAGGGCACTGTCAAGCTCCTTCTCGGAGTCAATTCCAAGGCTGACAGGGAGGAGCGCGGATATTCTTTCATCATGGATTCCGGAGCTCCGGGGTCCGTAATCATCCCTCAGCAGTATTCGTACGCGAAATACATAAACGGCAATCTCGTAAGTTATCAGGGCGACTACCCTTATCCGACCATTCTGACAGGCAAGTTCAAAGACGGACTGAATGATGATGGCTCAGGCAAACTGAAGCACAGTTCATACGTCCATTTCGTAAGCAATATCTCTTCTGACGAGACTATCGTAATCTCCAGGCCTAAGATTTCCGTGGTCCAGTACATACTTGCGGCCTGCATGCTTTGTCTGGCAGCATATTTCTGGATAAGCCTGCTGGGACTCAGGAAGAAGAAAGAAGGAGAGTTCGAGAAAAACTATTACAAATCCAGAGTAAACACGGTGCTGTTCATATCAATGCTGATGACTCTGGTCACGATGAGCATCATCATGGTCATCTTCGTCTATAAGAGGAATGATGCCAATGTCATGAGGCTGATGACGAGTAAGATTTCCACAATCCAGTCCCTCATGGAAAACCGCACCAGAGGATTCTCGTCATACAAGGACATGATTACCCAGGACATGACGGCAGTGATGGATGACATAGGAAACTACACGAGGTCGGACATCACCATGTATAGTCCTGGCGGAAAAGTGTTCAATACGACTTCTCCTGAGATTTTCGAAAAGATGATTCTGGGTTCGAGAACAAATCCGGATGCCTACAGGAATATAATGTATGCAAACAAGCGCTACTATATCCACAAGGAGAAAATAGGCGGGGTAGGCTTCTATACGATGTATGCGCCTGTCTTCAATGACAACGGCAAGATTCTGGCCATCGTAAGCGCACCATACACCGACCCTGGAATATCCTTCAAGGCAGATGCGCTCTTCCACTCGGTATTTGTCATCACCGTTTTCTTTATCCTGCTGATAATCACAAGGTTCATGACTACAAGAGTGGTAGATAAGATGTTCCGGCCTATCATTGAAATGGGACGCAAGATGATTTATGCGCGTACCGGCGGACTGGAGTATATCATCTATGACAATGAGGATGAGATTTCCGGGCTGGTCAGGGCTTATAATCTGATGGTCCACGACCTTTATGAGTCCAGCAAGCAGGTTGCCCAGGCCGAGCGCGAAAGGGCATGGAGTGAGATGGCCAGACAGGTTGCGCATGAAATCAAGAATCCGCTTACTCCTATGAAGCTTCAGATACAGAGGCTCATACGGCTCAAGAGCAAGAACGACCCTTCATGGGAGGCCAAATTCGAGGATATTTCACGCCTTATCCTGGACAGCATTGAAGTTCTCACCGATACTGCCAATGAGTTCTCGACTTTCGCTAAGCTCTATTCGGAGGAGATGGTTCCTATCGACCTCGACAAGATGGCTTCAGACCAGGTGTCAATGTTCGATGACAAAGACAATATCACGTTCCAGTATTATGGTCTGAAGGACGCTATGGTAATGGGTCCTAAGCCTCAGCTGATACGCGTTTTCGTCAATCTCCTCACCAATGCAGTACAGGCAATTGAAAACCAGCAGACTGCGGACCAGGAAGAGGGTAAGGAACCGGTTCACGGACAAATCGTGCTCTCGCTGCGCAACAGTACCAAGGACGGCTTCTATGACATCGTTATCGAGGACAACGGCCCGGGCATCAAGGATGAGAACCGCAACAGGCTGTTTACGCCTAATTTCACGACCAAGAGCAGCGGTACCGGTCTCGGACTGGCCATCTGCAAGAATATTCTCGAACGCTGCGGTGGCGAAATCTTCTATGGACGCTCGTTTGTGCTCAAGGGAGCATGCTTCACGGTACGCTATCCCAAGAACATGAAGTAACTGGGGCAAGTGGAAAATCATGTGTTACGCGGGGCCGGAGTATTATTTTAAGCGTCACCGCTGTTACATGTTGGCCGGGGTATTGTTATCGGCAAGCGTTTCCTGAGTTAAGTCTGTTGGTAAGCGTCTCCGTCGGGACGATGCCACATTGGTTTTTACAATAATTTGATTCATAAGTAGTTGTGAAATTCGGTGTGGATTAGTGGCCAAAAAATCTTCGGAAATCCACGCTCAAAATAAACGGTGCTTGATTATCAATGTGTTACAGAGGTGGCCGTGGCGTCGTCCCGACTGATGAAAGGTAAGCGTCTCCGTAGGCGCTTACGTATTGCTTTGAGGACCGAGGGCTGGGGCCGGTCTCGGCGGATTAATGTTTTATAACCCTCTGATATTCAAATTGTTCAAAATCACAATCTGCCGACCCCTCCTGGCGCATTGTTACGTGTTTGCAGGAGTAATGATATCGGCAAGCGTTTCCTAAGTTAAGCCGGTTGTCGGGACGGCGCCACATCAGTTTTTGCAATAGCTTGATTTATAATAAGGTGTAAAATTCGGTGTGGATTAGTGGTCAAAAAATCTTCGGTAATCCACGCTCAAAATAAATGATACTTGATTATCAATGTATTACAGAGGTGGCCGTGGCGTCGTCCCGACTGAGGAAAATTGAAAACACGTCAATACGTAACCCCGGAGACGCTTACTTCGCCCCGGCTAGATGATTGTAAAATTCCGCGGGCTGGACATGTCGCGTGGCCGACCACGGAAACATATGACATGGCAGGAAAACATTGGCTTAACACAATATCGTTGTTGTCAGGTGGCGCAGTACGGCGGACGTGGCCACCCCACGGCCTCGGGAAGTGGGAGGTGCCTGCCGGAGACAAGTTCTCGCGGGAGCGAGGACGCAGGAAACGGTAGGAGGGCCGAACGGAGCGCAGCGGAGTGAGTTCCGCCGTACTGCGCCACCTGCCGGACGACATGGCGATGAAGACATTCATCACTGGAAAACGGTGTAAGAAAACGTCATTTTTTACCCAGTTTGTTCAAATTTTCTGAAACGGGGTAAAATCAGGCCGATTTTTACACCGTTTGTTAGAGACTCGGCTTCGAAAGGCACACTTAAATCAGCGACCCCATAGACCAGACGCAGCGGTCAGTGGCAATGGCGGAAACTGAAAAGAGCCGCACGGAAACCCGTACGGCTCTTATCTTGATAACAGAGTAATTAGTCTGTGAGTGAATATCTTCTGAAAGCAAGAACCTTAGCGTCCTTGTCTGCAGTGTGGATATACTCAAGGACAGTCATCTTGTTGTCCCAGATGAACTCCTGATCCTCAAGAGTCTGCTCTTTGAAGAACTTCTTGAGCTTACCCTTTGCGATGTTCTCAAGCATAGCCTCCGGCTTGCCTGCCATCTTCGGATCCTCAGCAATCTGCTGCTTGTACATTGCTAACTCCTTCTCAACGGTCTCCTTAGGGCAATCAGCCTCAGAAACTGAAACCGGGTGCATTGAGGTTACCTGCATGGCAACGTTCTTACCGATCTCAGCTGGAACTTCCTTGCTGAATGCAACGATAGAAGCTACCTTTGAGTTGTTATGAACGTACTGTGCGATGTATGGAGCCTCGAGAGCTGCATAGTAAGCGAGAACGTGCTTCTCACCTGTCTTACCTGTCTGAGCAGAAATCTCCTCTTCTACTGTGTAGCCGTCGCTAAGTTTTACAGACTTAAGAGCCTCGATGTCAGCAGGGAAAGCAGCGATAGCTGCATCTGCTATAGAATTTGCGAGAGCCTTGAAATCTGGAGTAGCTGATACGAAGTCTGTTTCGCAACCGAGGCAGACGATAATCGCCTTGCCACCTTCAATGCGAACGATAACTGCGCCTTCGGTAGTCTCGCGGTCAGCTCTTTTAGCTGCTACGAGCTTACCTTTTTCACGGATGATCTCAACTGCCTTGTCGAAGTTGCCTTCAGCCTCTGCGAGAGCCTTCTTGCAATCCATCATACCGGCACTGGTCATCTTACGTAATTTCATTACGTCAGCTGCTGTAATCTGCATAGTAAAATAGGTTTAAAATTATTCTGCTTTAACTTCTGCTGCTGGAGCCTCAACTGCCTCTACTGGAGCTGCTTCTTCAACATCTTTTGTTCCCTTGCGAGGACGGAGCTTCTTTGCAGGTGCCTTCTCGGCTGCCTCTGCTGTAGCCTCTTTTTCCTTCTCAAGCTTCCTTTCGTTCAATCCCTCCTGGATGGCAACACAAAGAGCGTTGGTGATGTACTCAACTGACTTTGCGGCATCATCATTAGCCGGAATCACATAATCAATCGGGGTAGGATCGCAACAAGTATCAACCATGGCGATTACCGGAATGTTCAGACGGTTAGCCTCTTTAACGGCATTTGCCTCCTTCTGTATATCAACTACGAAAAGTGCTGAAGGGAGACGGCTCATATCCTTGATTGAACCGAGGTTCTTCTCAAGTTTAGCCCTCTGGCGGTCAATCTGAAGACGCTCACGCTTAGCGAGTTTCTCATAAGTACCATCCTCTTTCATCTTGTCGATGGTATTCATCTTCTTGATTGCCTTGCGGATTGTAGGGAAGTTGGTAAGCATACCACCGGCCCATCTTTCAGTAACATAAGGCATGTTAACTGAAGCTGCTTTCTCAGCGATAATATCTTTAGCCTGCTTCTTGGTAGCAACGAAGAGAATCTTGCGGCCTGAGCGTGCAAGTTCTTTCATTACCTCTGCAGCCTCGTCAATCTTGACGATACTCTTGTGCAGGTCGATGATGTGAATCCCGTTCCTTTCAATGAAAATATAAGGAGCCATTTTAGGATTCCATTTCCTCGCAAGATGTCCGAAATGTGCACCTGCTTCGAGTAATTCTTGGAAATTTGTTCTTGGCATTTTTT